>OIYT01000006.1_pt1 | contig 294183 bp, 284 predicted proteins | sample 1588201 | NCBI WGS metagenome assembly OIYT01 (sample SAMN03283260) | human gut metagenome | biome: human-associated habitat; material: feces | host: Homo sapiens | place: USA | collected 2013
CGTCTTGTCAATGGTAATCGACTCAACCGGCGTAGCGACTACAGTAACCTTACATTCAGCCCTGACCGCACCGTTGGATGCGGTTATCACCGCTTCACCGAGGGCGACGGCTGTTACTTCGCCTATTGCGCTGACTGTAGCGACAGATTCATCCGAGCTGCGCCATGTCACGCTCTTGTCGGTTGCATCGGCGGGATTGACTGTTGCGGTAAGCTGCACCTTTTCGCCGACTTTCAGCGAGGAGGCTGTAAGGTTCAGTTCGATGGATTCTACCGGAGTGGCGACCACAGTAACCTTACATTCAGCCTTGACTGCACCGTTGGAGGCGGTTATCACCGCTTCGCCGAGTGCGACGGCGGTTACTTCTCCCGTTGTACTGACTGTGGCGACCGATTCATCGGAGCTACTCCATGTCACCGTCTTGTCGGTTGCATCGGCAGGATTGACGGTTGCCGTAAGCTGCACTTTCTCGCCGACTTTCAGTGAGGATGCTGTAAGATTCAGTTCGATAGACTCGACAGGGGTTGCGACTACCGTAACCTTACATTCAGCTTTGACTGCACCGTTGGAGGCGGTTATCACCGCTTCGCCAAGTGCGACGGCGGTTACTTCTCCCGTTGTACTGACTGTGGCGACCGATTCATCGGAGCTGCTCCATGTCACGCTCTTGTCGGTTGCCTCAGCGGGATTGACCGTTGCGGTAAGCTGCAATTTTTCGCCGACTTTCAATGAGGATGCTGTAAGATTCAGTTCGATTGACTCGACAGGAGTGGCGACCACCGTAACCTTACATTCAGCCTTGACTCCACCGTTTGAAGCGGTAATCACAGCTTCACCGAGTGCGACGGCGGTTACTTCACCGTTTGCACTGACTGTGGCGACCGATTCATCGGAGCTGCTCCATGTCACACTCTTGTCGGTTGCATCGGCAGGGCTGACGGTTGCGGTAAGCTGCACTTTTTCGCCGCCCTTCAGCGAGGAGGCGGTAAGGTTCAGTTCGATTGACTCGACAAGAGTTGCGACTACCGTTATCTTACATTCAGCCCTGACCGCACCGTTAGATGCGGTTATCACCGCTTCACCGAGGGCGACAGCGGTAACTTCACCCGTTGTGCTGACAGTGGCGACAGATTCATCGGAGCTGCTCCATGTCACCGTCTTGTCTGTGGCATCAACCGGACTGACTGTTGCGGTCAGTTGCACCTTTTCGCCGACTTTCAGAGAAGCCTCTTGGTGGTCGACTGTGATTTCCTTGACCGGCACGGGTATATTTTCGACTTTGACTTCCGTATCAGGTGTAGTATAATTTACCCCATCGGGGCCACTTAATTTTATATTCTCCACCCGCAACGGGCTTCCGGCAAAGTCCTCACCGGTAAACCCAAGAGTAAAAATATCGCCCGAGTCACCTGTAAATGGAGCATTGCTAAGTGAAAACACCAATATCCGGTATCGCCCGTCACCAACTTTCGCCACAGTTGCCGAGTGAGCCTGCGCACGTGGCATAAGCACCAGTGCATCCTCTCCGGTAGTCATTCCTTTCGGAACAACAATATCCATTTGCAGCGCGACTATATCGGTGCTATTTGTCAGTGATGCCGTCATGACATATACACCATCATTGTCAAACGCGCCCGAAAATGTAAGTTCGTTAGGACTGTAAAAACTACCCGTTACCTCCACTGTCTTCAAGCGATTGTCAGGGTCGTTACAATATATATTCATCACCGTTGCGAAATCACCGAATGCAGGGCGCGTCATCTTAACCGGAATCACCCCGCGTTCACCTTGATTTACAATCATGGGTAATGAGGCATCGGCAATAGCGATATCTTCAAGGAAATTCACCTTCTCTATCGTAAGCGGTGCCGACCCGTAATTATAAAATTCGTAGTCAAATGTCATCCCCCCTGTCAGCGGAACCGCACCAAGAGCCATGCGAGAGTCACCATAAATAGAAGGCGAGCTGATAGATACATTACATCCACCCACTTCCGACACCATATTTTCACCGGCGGCATTACTTAGGATGGTCTTCTCCGGAGTCAGATTGTAACTTCCTGACCGCCCGTCAAGCCGCAGTTTCATTGTCAGGAGGTCCCCGTCATCACCTGTAAGCGGCGTATTGCCTGTACCATAGACCACAACCCTCAGGCGATGTGTAGCATCGACCGATGCAAGAGCACTATGCCCTGCCGCGCGCGATGACATCTTTATGCTGCCATCCACATAGTCAAGTTCTTCCGGAAGCGGCAAAGTGAACTCTGCTCCCACGATAGGCTCCATATTGTTCATCGTCGCGGTCAGCGTAACCTCTTCGTCACTTATACCGGTCACATCGCCCAAATGCAGTTCATTGACCGAAAACGGCACGGAAGTCACATTGACCACTGGCACTTTTCCTGCAGAATTAGAGTTTACTGAAATTTTGCCTCTCACCCTCTCGCTGCGCACTACGGGAGCGTAGTCAAGGCGCAGTTCCGCCGTTTCTCCCGGTTCAAGTGACATTGCAGACATCGATCCCGTCAAGCCAGGCACCGTGGAGGTCATCCCGGATATTTCGAGGCGCGCAGTACCGCTGTTACGCGCGGTCACGCTACGGCTATACTCACCGCGAATCGCCACCTTGCCAAAATCAATCTCCTGCGCGTCAAGTTCAAGTCGCGCACCGGTTACAGTCAGCGTACCCCCTTCGCAGTTCACTTCTACAGGATTACCCGATGTATCGCTCAGCACTGCATGTGGCGTGAGGTCAAACACACCCGGATTATCGCCCAATTCGACGGTAAATGTAGCGAGAGTACCATTGCCTGAAAGGATAGTTGTCAGGGATGTGTTAAACACCGCTATCACATAGTCACTTCCTTTCATGTCGGCAACCACGCTGTGAGAGGGAAGGCGCGAATCGTTTTTCACGCAACTGCCTTCTACCGGCATCATACCGTCGGGAAGCGGGATGCGTATTTCGGCGGCAGCCACATCGGAAGCATCGGAGGAAAGTCCCACGGCTATCTCGACGCGCGCCCCCACTGCACCCTCAGCACCGCTGACAGTCACGGTATTGCCGCCATGCAGCCCCAAGGCGCATGTCATGGCGGCAATCACCGTCATTAACAATCTTGATATGCTCATCATCACTGCTATCGCTTGATTACTTTTGCAGTCTGCACCGTGTCGCCGTCCACTTCAAGAGTAAGGAGATAAAAGCCCGGCACCATGCTCTCTGTGGCAAGTGTCACGATATGATTGCCGTAACCGAGACACATGCTCTTGGAGTAGAGCGTACTGCCCGAAATACCCGTAAGACGGAATGTTACATCATGATTGCCGGATGTGCCTATAACTGTCGGGACATCTATATGATCCGTGAACGGATTGGGTGTAGGCACAGCCATCTGATGCATAAGTACCGCTCCGAGTCCGGTAGTATTGCCGTTGACAGCAGTCACACGATTACCCGCACTATCTACGAGTATGATGTCATCAACCGTTGCATCGCCTATCGAGAGAAGCGCGTTGCGACCGCTTCCTATGTTTTTACCCGACATCGAGAAGGCGATAAACTTGTAGTCGCTATCGTTGATCCATTCTCCGGTACACTCCATCGGTTTGAGTGCGTCAAGAGCGGCAATCTCTGTAGTTGCGCGGTTGCCGCCGAAAGTAAACTGCACACCGGCAAGTTCGACGGGCGAGTCAATATAAAGCACGCCGTTTTCGATGCTGTACATCGCACTGTGCTCCTGCAAGGCGAGCGAAGCCGCACTCTCCGGATGCATGATGATATTGACGGTGCCGACCACGTCGAGTATGTCAATTTCTGTGTCGGTATTCACGTCGGCAGCATCAAATATAAAAGGTTTGGGATCGCGTCCTACCATATAGTTGACCTCCGTCACCACGTCGGCGACATCCACACTGCCCGAACCGTTAGCATCACCTTTCCCGGCAGCCCGCGGAGTAGCGGCGACTGTCTTTGATGGAGAGTTTTCATCAAGCGACGTGCGCATCACCTTGTAGAAATAGCAGTAGGTAGTGCCCGGTATAATATCATAGTCCACCAGTTCCTCTGTGTCGAGCAGCTGCTCGTTGAGGCGTATGGTATCGCCCGGCTCGTTGTTGGCTCCAAGAGTGTAGCGGTACATATTGTAGCCGAGCATATCGTCAAAGTTTTCTTCCGGATTTTCCCATGTGAGGGTCACCTTGCCGACTCCCGCCTCGGCGACAAAACCGCTGCTCATCGAGCCTGCGCTCTGAACATTGACATGATAGCGCACATCTTCCACCGGTATAGGGAAATACTCCTCATCCTCCGCATCGGCGACATAGATGGTGTTAAGTCCGTCATAATTATCCTTACCGCGAATGGTGAGGTATGCCGTGTAGATGTCGACAATATCGCCGTTTTCCATCGTTTCAGAACGCCAGCTGCCATCTTCAGCAATAACAGTCTGGGTATAGGGCTGACGCACACCCATGGCAATCATCGGGGTCTTCTCACGGTTCATCGGCTTGCTGAAATATACCTCAAACTTATGCCGACCAACCCCCAAAGGAGGCAGCAGTTCAAATTCATCCTGGGCATCATAGTCGTTGACTACCACTTTCCATACGATACCCGGTGCAAGCGGATTAGGACGCATCAGGCGGTTTGACAGGTCGATTTCAGCAAATGTATTGGCTCCAAACTCACCTGAAATATTAAACGGATTCTTTATATCCCATATCCACTCTCTTAATATATCTTCGCGCGTTGAACCGAAATAAGAAGGAGTATCAGTAGTGACTACACACCCTACCGAACTAATCGCTGCGGTTGAAATATAATATCGTCGTGAATAATAATCATTATAATTATTAAATAAATTATTGGAGGGAAATTGTATATTATAATTAAATTCATATATGTTTCCCGGTGTATAAACACTATTCCTTATCAAATTACAGTTGCTAATAATTTTACATGTGACAGATGCATAATTCGACGAAGAGAGCCCTAGATAATTATCTATGACATTACACTGGGAAAACTCAGGATCGGCATTCGACATACCTGCGCCGTTAAAAGACAGCATATTTTGGATCGTTGATTTTGATATATTTGTAAGCCCCTGCACTCTCATTCTTATAGAATTGAAATTACAATATTCAAATATTGAATTGATACCTAAGGACACCCTATCCTCAGAAGTCGCACCACTACCCAAATCATCCTTTGTAAAAACGATTCTTTTATCAGCCAATCCTCGTGCAATGATTTTGCCTCCTGAAGGATACTCCCAGTGATTCCCAATCCAATTACCTTCTTTATCATAATCTTCAGTCCATACACCTTCTCCATCATCAACTGAAATGCCGGTACCATCCTTGAATTTCAACACAGTGCCGGGCATAATGGTAAGAGTGACGTTTTGCGGAACGGCGAGCATAGAGGTGACGATATAATGCTGATCTGGATAAAGGGTCATATCCTCACGGATGATACCGCCGAGTTCGATTCCATTTTCAACCCGTATCACTATCTCTTGTTCAAGAGGTTCAGAGATATTATCACAAGTAGCTGTAAACAGCAGACGTATATTTCTGCCGTCAACACAATCGGGATTAACCTTGAACACTATCGGCGACTCTGCTTCGATGCTTGCATAGCTTGAGAGGTCAGAAACAAATCGCGCCTCATTGCCGTCGACATATTCAAGTATCGACTCATCTTCATTGGGAGCGGTACGGATAGAGTAAGTGATATTGCGGGCATTACCCCAGGAGTTGCGGAGAGTAGGATAAAAACGGATGGTTTCCCCGGCATCGGCGCGACCGTCACCGTCGCCCATCTTCACATCATCAAGGCGGTAGGTGACAAGCGAAAGTGTAGGCTTACGGTCGGCATCGCCCATATTGTAAGCAGCGAATATGTCAAGGTTGCCTTTCGCGGTGTGTATAAGGTCGCCAAACAATTCTTCCTTGTTGTCAATCTCCTTTACGCTCATCAACCGCGAAATAGCACCGGCTACGAGCGGACATGCCATTGAAGTGCCGTTAAGGCTCTTGTATTGACCGCCGGGGAATGTACTCATGATGTTTACACCCGGAGCACGCAACTCATAGTTTTCAAGGTCGACGAAGGCTGAAGTCACCCCGCCGTCACAGTCAAAGTTGGAGAAGCCGGCGCGAGCACCTTCGGCATTAGCGGATGCCTCCACGCCCAACACAAATGTGTATGCTGCGGGATACATTGTACCGCCTGGAAAATGATAGGGATAGATGTCCAGTGCATCATTACCTGCCGCCGCGACCAAAACCGCTTTCTGATAAGCCTTGGCGAGTGCGTCGCGCTCCGCAATGGAGTTATAATAGCCGCCAAACGACATCGAGATGACATCGGCACCGTTTGCCACGGCGTAATCTATGCCTCTTATTATCGTGGCGACATCGCCTGTACCGTTGCTCTGCAATATAGTGACAGGCATTATATAGGCATCGGGATTGGCACCGGTGATACCGATGCCGTTGCCTCCGACAGCAGCGGCGATTCCGGCGCAGTGGGTGCCGTGACCGTTATTGTCGCGCATCCGTGGCGACTGGTTGACGAAATCCCAGCCATGCAGGTCATCAATAAAACCATTGCCGTCATCATCGCGACCTTCGGCACCGTCAATCTCAAGTTGATTGGTCCAGATATTGTCGGCAAGGTCGGGATGGGTTATGTCAACGCCTGTGTCAAGTATGGCTATCACCGGACGACGCGCCGAGGTGACAGGCACATCCCATAGTTTGTCTAGACCGATTGCCGCAGGTCCCCATTGCTGCGCATAAAGAGGGTCACTCATATAATCGGTAGCACCGGAAGAGAGAGCGTGTACGATATAGTTTGGCTCGGCATATTCTACCTCGGGGAGCGAACTGAATTCCTCTATCACGGTATGGAGGTCGGCTGTCATCGCCGCGTCAAACCTCATAACGTAGAGTGCCGACAGGTCGGAGTCGGCGACAATCGCACCGTTTAGACTCTTTGACCGACGCATGGGGGAGCCTTCGCCGGTAAGCGGCATAAGGGCATCAACAGCGGTTGCACCATATTTTTCAAGGAGGGCATTGACCCCTGTAGCTGACGATGACGCCCTGATACCCCTGCGGGTATTGGAGAAACGCAACGAAGGAGCATCGGCAGCACTGAACTTAACGATAATTTCGCCCGGCCGATACTCTTGGCGCGAACTACGGGCATCGATGCGAGTCACGTCGTAGTCGGCAGTATCGGCACTCTGCTGCGCTGACGAAGGTAATACAGTAATTGCAGCGATAGCACTCGCCATCGCGAAACTTGACAAACTACTTTTTCTCATAATACATTTATGATAAGGTTAGTATTTTCCATGCGTCCCATCCCCCTCGGGACCTGTTAAAAAACAAGAAATGCGTGAGGGAACTTTTCTGTCGCCCGTTCCACCACAAGAGGCCTTCGCATTGCCCGAGACTGTAGAACGAGCAACGCAGAAGCCCACACGCATAATGCATGTATATATAGCCGACGAAATAGCTCATCACTGAGCCGCATCGCAGACTGCATAAATATGCATCGCCATAGGCATCTACCGTTGCTTCATCCTTGACAGCCTCTGAAAGTTGCGAAGTTTCTTGTAGTCAAGAACAAAGCGCACAATAAACGCGCTTCCTAATAAATGTTTCCGGCAAGCCGGAAACAGCCGGTACACCCTCCCGCATAACCCTTGTGGGCTTCTGCGGCGGCTACCGCCAATCGCAAAGATACAACATTTTTTAATTCCCGCAAATAAAATTTAACCGCTCGCATCTGAAATCTGAAACCTAACTCGTTTCGGGGTGAAGGCGGCTGAACCACGGTACAGCCCTACTACCGGATAAATTCCCCTACATAACATTTTTTATTCTGCTCTTATGTCAATCTGTATCCTTCCCTTCTGAAAACTGAAATCTGACGACTGAAAACTGAAATCTGACAACTGAAAACTGAAATCTGACAACTTTTCAGTAATTTTGCAGCCTAAACTTTGCGAGATATGACATTTAACGATGACACGATATGCGCCGTATCCACGGCTCCGGGCGTAGGCGGCATCGCCGTGATACGCGTCAGCGGCGCACAGGCACGGAAGATTGTTGACCGTGTGTGGCGCGGGAAACGCCTTGACGGCGTGGCGAGCCACACGGCACACCTCGGCTCAATTGTCGACGAGAGCGGCGAGGTGATTGACAGCGCTGTGGCGACGGTGTTTTGTGCGCCGGCATCATTTACCGGCGACGACGTGGTGGAGCTGTCGGTCCACGGATCGGCATGGATTCAGCGCGAGACGGTGCAGCTGCTTGTGCGTCAGGGCTGTCGCATCGCCGAGCCGGGAGAGTTTACGCGACGCGCATTTGCCGCCGGAAAGCTCGACCTTGCCGAGGCGGAGGCGGTCGCCGATGTCATCGCGTCGTCGTCGCGCGCGGCTCACCGCATGGCGATGAGCCAGATGAGGGGCGACTTCTCGCGGAGGCTGGAGTCGCTACGCGAGCGTCTGCTCGAACTCGCGTCGCTACTCGAACTTGAGCTAGATTTTTCGGAGGAAGATGTGGAATTTGCCTCACGAGAGAAGCTGCGCGAGCTTGCCGACGAGATACACGGCGTGGTGGCGCGACTCGCCGCGTCGTTTGCCACCGGAGCCGCGCTCAAAGAGGGTGTGCCGGTAGCGATTGTGGGCGCCACCAACGCCGGTAAGTCGACGCTGCTCAACCGTCTGCTTGGCGACGACCGCGCGATAGTGAGCGACATCCACGGCACCACGCGCGACATCATCGAGGACCGCATCGAGATAGGCGGAGTGCTATTCCGCCTTATCGACACCGCCGGACTGCGTGACACCACCGATGTGGTCGAGTCGCTCGGCATCGACCGCACAGTGAAGCAAATCGACAAAGCGGCAATCGTAGTGTGGGTAATCGACCCGGCGGCGACCGACGACACACTGCGCGACACGTGGCAGCGCATAAGCGCCCATATCACCGAAGGGCAACACCTCATCATCGCCGTCAACAAAAGCGACCTCCGCGCCACTCCCGGCAATCAATCGGAGGCTATCATGAACAGCATCGAGATGGCAGCTATATTACCTGAGGGATTCACGGTCGTAAACATCTCGGCAGCCACAGGTGACGGCATAGACGCGCTTCACCGCGCACTCATAGAGGCATCGGGCGTCAACTCATGGCAGGGCGACATACTCGTGACCAACGCGCGCCACTACGAGGCACTCACCCGCGCACTCGACTCCATAGACCGCGTCATTCAAGGACTCGCCGGCGGCATCTCAGGCGACTTCATCGCCCAGGACGTGCGCGAGACCATACACCACCTCGGCACCATCACCGGCGCCATCACCACCACCGACATCCTCTCCACCATCTTCTCCCGCTTCTGCATCGGGAAATAGGTATAGTATTAAAACCGATTAAAATATATCACCAAATATCAGAAAGGCGCTCAAAATGAGTGCCTTTCTTTATGTCTGTTTGTCGGCGTTTTAATCGTTTGTGGTCGTTTTCAAGTTATTTTTTCCTCGTTTTTGTACCTCATTTGGCTCTCATCGTCATCGGTTGAAAACCACTCCAGCGAGATGATAGATGATGTATACACCCATATACATCGGTATACGTGGATATACAAATTTGGCGAAATGAGTGGCGAAATAAACAAGGAAAAAATGGCAACTTCAGTCATCAGAATCAAAAAAATCTGCGCATGGTGTGGAAAAGAGTTTGAGGCTCAAAAACTCTCGACTCAATTCTGCTCACACCGTTGCTCATCCCATGCCTATAAGGATAAGAAAAGGCAGGAGAAAAAACAGCAAGCCGAAACAGCTTCACAAAGAAGCCAACAAAAAAAGAAGGTTGAAGATATAAAGGACAAAGAGTATTTGACCGTTTCGGAGGCAGCCCAATTATTAGGCTTTACACGGGATGGGGTATATAAGCTGATATATCGGGGCCTCTTAAAAGCTCATCGGATAACGAGTCACTGGACAGTAATCTATCGTAAAGACATAGATGAGATGATTACGGCTCGACCGATTGATCCTTCAGGCATTTCTAAGAAAGATAGAGAACCAATCACCGAGTTTTACACAACCAAGGAAGTGTTGGAAAAATTCTCCATCAGCAATTCATGGCTTTTCAAAGCCGCCAAACAGCAGAATATTCCCAAAGTAACTCAGCATGGCAAGACATACTGGAGCAAGAAACACTGCGACATGATATTCGGCAAAAAGGATACATCTGTTGACGAAATCACCGAATGGTATTCTGTCCCAGAGATTCAGGAAAAATACGGCATGACCTTATCTGCCATCTATTGCCTGGTTTCAAAAGTTGGGATACCTAAGAAGAAAGAAGGCAAGGAGGTCCGGTATTCCAAAAAACACTTCGACGCGGCCAAAGGCACGGCAGAGCCCGTGGAATCCGAATGGTACAGCATTGCCGAGGCAACCGAGAAGTTCAACATGTCACGCGACCAACTTCACTATTATATCAAGACCTACAAGGTCAAGAAGAAAATGGTCGGCAAATATTGCTATCTCGCAAAAGACGAAGTGGATGCACTGTTTGAAAACATCTTCACTCCACCTTCAATCTAATCCGGTTGCAAGTTTTTCCAAAGTTGTACCTCAATAACTTACCAACCGGGGAATAACTCCACATATTTGCAGAAAAAAGAAAAACTATGGCTACATGTGCTAAGGTATATCTGCGGCAGAAACCTATAACAAAAGGCCGTATGTCACTGTATCTGGATTACTGGCCTGCAGTCCGTAATCCCCATACAGGGCGCCTGTCTCGCCGGGAGTTTCTCGGCTTCTATATCTACGCCGAACCGAAGAATGACATAGAAAGAGATTATAATGAAGCAATGCTCACCCAAGGCGAACTCATCCGTTGCCGTCGTCAGGAGCAGGTAATCAACAAGCAGTTCGGATTCATGGACCGACATCAGGAGAAGGCGGACTTCCTTGACTACTTCAAAAAGATGTGCAAAGGAAAACCCCAGAAATGGGAAATTGTCTATCGTCACTTCGAGATCTTCGTAAAAGGGAAATGTCTCTTTGAAGAGGTGACGGTGGAACTATGCACAAAGTTCCGTGAATACCTTCTGACAGCCAATAATCTGCGCCTGACACATAGAAAACTTTCACAGAACTCTATCGCCGGTTACTTCTCGACTTTCAGAGGACTACTGAAAGTAGCTTACAGGGATAAGCTCCTGAAAGAGAACATCAACGACTATCTCGACAAGATAGAATGGGAAGACGTTCAAAAAGAGTATCTCACTCAGGACGAACTCATCATACTCGCCAAAACGCCTTGCAAGATTGATGTTCTGAAGAGAGCCTCCCTGTTCTCTTGCCTCACAGGTTTGCGTATCAGCGATATAGAAAACCTGACTTGGAACAATCTCCGCATTGCTCCCGATAAAGGTCCTTGTGTCAGAATCAGGACTCAGAAGACATCCACCGAGGCAATTCTGCCGATAAGTTACGAAGCTCTTGAACTCTGTGGGGAACGAGGTGAAGGCAAGGTCTTCAAGGGGCTGACTCGTTCTATGATCAATGTGCCGCTCAAGAACTGGATTGAGGCTTCCGGCATCAAGAAGCATATCACGTTCCACTGCTTCCGCCATACATACGCAACACTTCAGATTGCCGCAGGAACAGACATATACACGGTCTCAAAGATGCTGACTCACAAATCAGTCGTAACTACCCAGATATACGCGGATCTCGTATCTTCCAAGAAGCGAGAAACCGTCGATAAGATAAAACTGAAATAGTCCTTATTTGTACCTCTTGTTGAAAGGATGCCCTTCGGGGTGTCCTTTCGTGCGTTAAATATGCCTAATATACCTCAGTATTTGTAAATGTCAGAACTTGAAAGATTTCGGTTCAATAGAATTTCAGTCAAGGGCTCAATTCAATTTTTGAATTTCGCTCACGATGGATTTCCATTCAGCCGAAATGTAAGGAAATATAAATTCTGACGCACTTCATAACAAATCATAACATTGATTTTCAGGGCATTTCTCATGCGTTATTCTATTAGAAAATAACGAACTCATAATTGAAATTAATACATATCGTAAAGATGAAAGCCCCTTATAAATCCCCCTGGACAAGAGCATATCTCACCGTTATAACGATGGCGGCACTTGGCATCGGTGTCTCCGATTATACACGAATGATAACGGAAACCTCCGATATTTTCCTTGCTATCTTTCATACGATATTCATATTATCACTTGTATGCGGCACAGGATATCTGATATATCTCATATCTGCATACTATATTGTCCCCAAATTATACGTTGCACACATTTCCTGCAAATCAAGTGACGAGGAAAGCGACAGACAGCAAGCGGACTTCCTTATGGGGACTGATTCAAATACCGAATCCGGCATCATGGATGATATTCTTTCATATTCATCCCTCACATTCGAGAAACATCTGTCCAAGGCTCAGATTCAAACGCTCTGTAACAATATTCAGCAGCTTGCCAAAGGTAAAGATGTGTCAGATGATATTACAGTTAAATTGGATGGTGTGACCTCCAATGACCTGTATCATTTCGGCTGGAATATCGGGAAACGTCTCAAAAAATCCAATATACAGATAGCCTGGTTCCTTAAGGATACCTTCAAGATAATGTTCTCAGATGTTGCCGTTGATACTATCCAGACAAAACTGGCTATCAAAGAAGGCACCTTCACTCTCAAGCTCATACCGCTTGACCAGCCCCTCATACCTCATGTATTCCCGGCTACCGGCTTCTAAAACAAACAGTAAATCCCAACCGTAATCAAGTCTGAAAAATTAGAATAATATGGAGAATACGCCCTCATTCGATACTATGCCCAAAATGCTCGCGGAAATGATGGAGCAGATGTCCTACATGACCAAGGAACTCACAAGTATGTCCAAAAGACTCCAGACTCAATCCAAAATGATTCCGGCCGAAGGCTTTATAGACCTTGAGACAGCCTGTGAGGTAGTCCATCTGAAGAAACCGACTATCTACAAGTTGGCTCAGAAAGGTCTCATCCCCCATTATAAGCCGGCCAAAGAATTATTGTTCCGACGATCTGAACTCATTAAATGGGTTGAAGACAGTCGCCGGATAAGCAAGATGAGTCTGGAAGAAATAACCCAGATGATGACAGGCTCAGTAAAACGAAAGCCTAAGAGATGGGATGGCTGAAAACCATTCTTACTGTCTTTCATGGGTCTCAGAGTTCCTCTGAGGCCTTTTTTGTGTTCTTGCATCTGACCCTTCATTTGGGTCTGCATTTCATTCCGCATTTGACTTTGCATTTGACTTTGCATTTGATTTCGCGGTCGGAACCACTTTTAAGATGACAAAGCATATTTGTATGGTCATCACATACCTTACATACCGATATGGCTATTATATATCTGAATATCAGCTATATACTACTGATAAGTTGTGCGCAAGTTGTACGCAATGGAGAAAATGACGAAACTTCCATCAAACCATTAAGGGATATTTGCAGGTATGTATCGGTATTTACCAGACTTGAAAACATCACCGATGCCCGATATGTGATAAACCGTGGCTATGACATGCCCGGATTCACGGCAATGGGTGGCTTCAAAGTCAGATTCTGAAAAATGTCGGTTATCTACGAGATTTAAGGTATTCGTTTGGCGAAATACCTGAAGCCTTTTTGAACATTCGGCTGAAGTGCTGGGGATATTCAAAACCGAGGTCATAGGCTGTCTCGGATATGGACATACCGGATGACAGGCGATTCTCAGCTTCGCGGACAATTATACGGCGTATGTGGTTCCCAACAGTATCACCCGACACTTTTTTTATAACATCGCCAAGATAGTTAGCTGACATACATAGTTTTTCGGCGCAATATTGAATCGAAGGCACACCATGCTCATGCTGAAGGTTATCGTTAAAATAGTCTATCAACAAGCGTTCAAACCTTGACAGGATGTCATTGTTGACAATTTTGCGGGTCAGGAACTGACGATTGTAGAACCGCTGGCAATAATTCAGCAGCAAACCGATAAGCCCGACAATTATAGCGTTTTGGCAATCATCAGCAGGTCCATCTGCCTCTCGCCTTATCGCTTTGAACTGACGGATAATTATTTCCTTCTCTTCATCGGTCATGTGAAGAGCCTCATTTATCCGGTAATCAAAAAAAGAATAATTCTTTATCTCCTTTTGAAGCAGAGTGCCATGCAACAGATCTGGGTGAAAAAGCAGTGCCCAGCCTGTTATGCTTACTGTTTCTCCGTTATCCTCCTTACCTCCGATTTGTCCCGGAGCGACACACATAAGGGTTCCCTTTTTATAGTCGTAATCACCGCAGCCATACTGCAAACCTATAGCATCCTCATCGTCACGAAGAAAAATGCCATAGACATTGTAGTCGTTCAGGCTATGGCGGATAGGCGAAACTTCTGCATAGTCAATCACACTGACCAACGGATGCCGGTCAGTCTGTCCTAACCACGAACTGTAGTCAGACGGTCGATAGACTTTTAGAATCTTGCTCATAACGCATTACGGCTGTGATTTACAGGTGCAAAATTAGCGAAAAATATCCATATTTCGAGTAAATCCGTGAATATGGTATGTATTTCAGTATATCGGACACGCCCACGGAGACATCCCGGAGTAATTTTGCATTACAAAAAATATCTAATAAATATGGATACAAAAATACTTCTGCCAAAAACATTCTGTGAGGATGAGGTGATTGCCTATATCGCCGGACGGTACAAGACGACACCACTTGCGGTGATAACCAATTTTCTGCGACACGAGGGGATTCTACCCGACAAATGTGTCGAGACTTTCTCTTTGGAAGACAATGAGATTGCGATATGCCGTGACCTCGGCATTGCACCTTCGCAAATCGAATTAAGTGAAAATTAAACCTAAAGACATGAAAGTGACAATTATATTGAATATCATGTTGGCCTCCTTACTCTCGATTGTATCATGCTCAACAGATGACGAGAAACTCTTAGATACAGGAACGGATACTGAAACAGAGAACCCGACTCCCGGAACAGGTGTTGCAGAGACTGTCTTAATGACAATCGGAGAAAATGAGGTCAGGATTAAGATGGAGGATAACGAAGCCGCACGCGATTTCATCTCAAGATTGCCAATGGAAATTACCTTAGAGGATTATAATAATGTGACAGAAAAAATTTATCATATTGAGCCGGAATTAAAGTTGGGGGATACTCCCCGAGGATGCTCGCCGATACCCGGAGATGTGACAATATATATTCCGTGGGGCAATATCGCAATTTTCTGCAAAGAATGGAGATACAGCGAAGATTTGACTAAGATAGGCCATATTGAGAACGATGGCATTGCTTTGCTTCAGCGGGCAGGAGATATAAAGGTGTCGTTGAAACTGGATAAACAAGACAAATAAATACATAGAACTATGCGAAAAATACTATCGTTACTACAGATGGCCGCCTTCGTAGCACTGACTGCGCAGGCAAAGACCTTGGTTGTTTACTACAGCTACACAAACAACGTGGCAAAAATTGTGACTGAACTTACTCGCCAGATTGATGCTGATGTTATCCGTGTCGAACCAGCAGAAAAGGGGCTTGACTATGCCGCGAACAATTATGCGATTGGCAGTGCCTTGATTTCCGCCATCCGCAACAATCCGGAAGATGCAGCGTCATATCCGGCAATCGACCCTGTGGAAGTCAATCTCGCCGATTATGATTGCGTAATTGTAGGCGCACCGCTTTGGTGGAGCAACATGGCGGCTCCGTTGCAGACATTCCTTTTTCAGCATGGCAAGGAAATGGCCGGCAAAAAAATCGGTCTTATCGTTTCGAGTGCCAGCAGTGGTATAAGCGGGGTGGAAGCCGATGCCAAAAGGCTTATTCCCGACGGTGATTTTCTCTCTCCGAGCCTGTGGATACGCTCCTCGCAGACTTCAAACGCTGCGGCGCTGGTGTCAGACTGGCTCAAGGCTATCGGGTATGACAGCCTTGCCGGAATAGATGACATCGCTACAGATGATGCAAAATTTCTTGACATATACACCCTGACAGGACACCCCGTAGCCGATACAAGTGATATTTCAAGTGGGATTTACATTGTCAGATACGTCAGCAACGGAAAAGTGACATCAAAAAAGGTGATTCTATGAAACGAAGTTTGCTTTCAATGTGTCTGTGTATAGTGGCGCTTCTGGCCACAGCACAGACCGACAAGGAAACTCAGGCTCTGATATTCCCTGCTGAACATACAGCTCCTGCCAATAACACGGGAAACGTAAGGCTTTCTCTGTTGAAGGACAGTGGCAAAACGATGATTACCCACTTTCTTTTCTCGCCGGGAAGCAGGAATTACTGGCACTTTCATCCCGGTATAGTGCAGACGCTCCTCGTGCTCGACGGCGAGGGGTGGTATCAGGAGGAAGGCTCACCGAAGCGATTGATAAGGAACGGTGACGTGATTGTGACGCCAGCCGATGTAAAGCATTGGAACGGTGCCACAAGTGACAAATCACTTGTATGTATTACCGTGACAGAGAGCGGCGTTGACGGTCATGTGGTGCAGCTCCGCCCCGTCACCGATGGAGAATACGACAACAAATAAAATTGTAAAGATATGGAAAACAAAAGGATTTCAAAAATAGCGTTAGGCACATGGTCGTGGGGCAGCGGAGCTGTCGGTGGTGACCAGATTTTCGGCAACCATCTCGACAGTGAAAAACTGAAACCGGTATTCGACGAGGCGATGAATCTTGGTCTCGACATTTGGGATACCGCTACTGTTTACGGTATGGGCGCATCTGAAACCATACTCGGAAACTTCATAAAGGGCTATCCGAGAGAGAAGTTTATAATATCCACAAAGTTCACCCCGCAGATCGCGCCTGATACTGAAAATCCGGTTATGACTATGTGTGATGCAAGTCGCGAGCGACTTCACACCGATTACATTGATATATACTGGATTCACAATCCTGCCGATGTAGAGAGGTGGACTCCGATGCTCATCCCATTGCTTAAATCGGGCAAAGTCAGATCAGTAGGAGTATCCAATCACAATCTTGAACAGATAAAACGTGCCGATGCAATCCTTAAAGAAGCCGGTTTCGGTATTTCTGCTGTGCAGAATCATTTCAGCCTTCTTTACCGTTCATCGGAAAAAGCAGGAATCCTCGACTACTGCAAGAAGAACGGGATTACATTCTTCGCATACATGGTACTTGAGCAGGGCGCTCTGACGGGTAAATACGACACTTCACGTCCGATGCCGGAAGGTAGCGGACGCGCTGCCACCTACAATCCCATTCTGCCTGAACTGGAGAACCTTACCGTGGCGATGGCAGAAATAGGCAAGAAACATGATGCGTCGGTTTCCCAGATTGCCATTGCATACACAATAGCCAAAGGTGCGTTGCCACTGGTGGGTGTAACCAAACCCCGCCATGTGAAGGAAGCGGCGGCCAGTGAGGACATCAAACTATCGGAGGCTGAAATCTCCCGACTCGAACAGCTCGCACTCGCCACGGGAGTGGATACCAAAGGCTCGTGGGAAAACCCTATGATATGAGAACCGTATTGTCAATGATTTTTGGCCTTGCTGCAATCCTTGGTGCCGGAGCATCAGGGACTGCCGGGATTGTGGATGTCCATTCGCATATCATGACCGATGAATATCTCGACTGTCTGCGTCGGCATAATGCGCTGATGGATGACGGCTATCCGTTGCCTTCGTGGAGCGAGGAGGCTCATATCGCTTTTATGGACAGTACAGATATTGACCGGAGCGTGCTTACTCTTTCTTCGCCCCAGCCGTGGTTTGGCGATGCGGACGAGAGTGCAAGAATAATCCGCTCGGTCAACGAGGCTATGGCAAAGAGCAATCACCCCGACCGTTTCCTATGGTGCGCGGCATTGCCCCAGCCTGATGTGGAAGCCTCCGTTGCCGAGGCTATCTATGCGCTTGACTCTTTGGGTGCCGACGGTATCAAACTCGCCACAAGCGCAGGTAACGTATATCTTGGCGACCCAGAATTTGATCCGCTTATGCAGGTGCTCAACGAGCGCAAGGCGGTGATAATACTCCATCCTGTAAAACCCGACGGATTGCCTGACAGCATATTCACTTCGGGTCCGGCTTTTGTATATGAATATCCCGTGGAAACAACGCGGGCCGTACTCAATATGATTGCCCACAATGTCATGACACGCTATCCCGACATCAAGGTTGTCGTGCCACACGCCGCTTCGTTCCTCCCATACGCTATTCCGAGGCTTAAGGGCGGATATCCGCTGCTTTTGAAACAAGGATTGACCGGGCCGATAGACATTGATGGGAATCTCTCCAAGCTATATTATGACCTTGCCGGCGCGCCCTCCCCGCAGGCTGTGAAAATGATTCTGACAATCACCACGCCCGACCACATTTTATACGGTTCCGATTATCCGTTTGTTCCTGTCCCCATTCTTCAAAAAGTCGTGGGAAAAGTGAAAAACGATATTATAGGTGACCCGGAATTATGCGGATATGCTGCCGATATATTCACAGATAACGCCCTCAGACTGTTCGGAAAGGAAACGACAAAGACTAAAGACAGAATGAGACAATCTGTCGTTAAGGAAGTCATGCAGCCTGACGGTTTTGTACGTCTGTCGAAAATCGAGGTATATCCCCGTTGGCTTGACGAATATATGAAGTATGCCGCCGAGGTTGGCACGGTTTCTCTCCAAACTGAGCCGGGAGTGCTGACAATGTACGCAGTGGCAGACAAGGATAATCCCTGCAATGTGACGATTCTTGAAACCTACTCCTCACAGGACGCTTACCAAAAGCACATCGCTTCGCCCCATTTCCAGAAATACAAACAGGGGACGCTCCACATGGTCAAAAGCCTTGTGCTTGACGATGTGACACCCTTGAACCCTAAAAATCATATCACCAACTTTATACTTGACCGATGAACCGCATAATAACCGCAATCGTTTTCAGCATAATAACATTTACACCGATTATGGCACAACAGAAAATAGTACAGACGGCGGGGCGCCAGCAGCTTGGCGACTTTGCCCCGGAGTTCGCCCACCTCAACGACGACATACTTTTCGGCGAGGTATGGAGCCGCAACGATCTCCTTTCGCTGCGCGACCGCAGCCTCGTGACAATCACTTCGCTCATCTCGATGGGCATCACAGACAATTCTCTCAAATACCATCTTTCCACAGCGAAACAAAATGGTATCACCCGTACCGAGATTGCCGAAATCATCACCCATATCGCCTTCTACGCGGGATGGCCCAAGGCTTGGGCGGCGTTCAACCTTGCAAAAGAGGTGTGGAACGACGACATCAAGGGCGATGACGCAAAAGCCGCCTTCGCCCGCTCAATGATATTCCCCATCGGCGAACCCAACACGGCATACGCCAAATATTTCACAGGCAACAGCTATCTCGCCCCGATTTCCACGGAGCAGATACCGTTCTTCAACGTCACATTCGAGCCGGGCTGCCGCAATAACTGGCATATCCACAAGGCTGAAAAAGGAGGAGGCCAGATGCTTGTCGGCGTGGCCGGACGTGGCTGGTATCAGGAAGAAGGCAAACCTGCCGTAGAAATTCTACCCGGCACTGTAATTCACATTCCTGCCAACACAAAGCACTGGCATGGAGCCGCCAAAGACTCATGGTTTGCCCATCTCGCATTTGAAGTTCCCGGCGAAAAATCAGAAAATGTCTGGCTCGAACCAGTCAGCGATGAAGAATACGACAAACTTGAATCACGATGAACCGACTTGTATGCGCCCTGCTGTCAGCCGTCACAATGGCTTTCGGCTCATGCGCCCAGAGTAAAACAAATCCAGAAATGAATAAGGAAAACACCAATGCGGCGGTAGTCTATTTCTCCAATACAGGCACCACCGAAGCCGTGGCGAAAAATATAGCCGAAGTGACAGGTGCCGTACTCTACCGTATAGAGCCGGAACAGCCCTATACTCCGGCAGACCTCGACTGGCAGGACGACAATTCCCGTACAACGAAGGAAATGAACGACCGCGCTTCACGTCCGGCAATCAAAAACGGGAAAATAAATCTTGACCGCACCGACACTGTATATCTCGGCTATCCTATATGGTGGGATCAGGTCCCTCGTGTCGTAAACACATTTATCGAAGCCAACGACCTGAGCGGCAAGAAAATCATAACTTTCTGCACATCGGGAGAGACCTCGATTGACGGAAGTGTGCGCCAGTTGCGTTCCGATTATCCGACACTCGACATTGTGAAGGGCAAACGTCTCAATGGAGCCTCCGCCCGTGATGTGGAAAAATGGATTTCGTCCATGAAGAAATGATGGAATACAGGAAACTTCATAACGGGACATTGATGCCGGCATTGGGTTTTGGAGTGTTTCAGATACCCGATGCCGCTCAATGCCGTCAGGCAGTAGAGTCGGCATTGTCGGCGGGGTACCGGTTGATAGATACCGCAGCAGTCTATGATAATGAGAAGGCAGTAGGTGAAGCCGTATCCGAATCCGGAATTCCAAGACAGGAGTTTTTCTTGGCCACCAAAGTATGGACATCCCAGATGGGATATGACAGGACAATGACAGCTTTTGAGAATTCCCTCAAAAGATTTGGTACAGATTACGTTGACCTCTATCTAATTCATATGCCATACGGTGATGTGGCAGGAACATGGCGTGCTATGGAACAACTTTATCACGATGATAAAGTGAAAAGCATAGGAGTATGCAATTTTTCTCCCGCACACCTTACGGATCTATGCCTGTATGCCGACATAAGGCCGATGGTCAACCAGATTGAGTGTCACCCTTTCACCCAACAGAAGGAGATGCTTCGGGTTGCCAATAACCTCGGTGTGCGCATTGAGGCATGGGGTCCGTTTGCCGAGGCGCAAAACGGTATATTCTCCAATCCTGTCCTGACAGCCATAGCCAAATCGCACGGCAAGAGTGTAGGTCAGGTCATATTACGCTGGAACATCCAACGCGGGGTCGTCGTGATTCCAAAGTCAGTCCATAAAGAACGCATAGAGGAGAATTTCAATATTTGGGATTTCTCCCTGTCCGATGGAGAAATGGAAGAAATATCCGGAATTGACACCGGCCAACCTCTGATTTTTAACTATAATGCTCCCGATGAGGTAAGAAGAATATATTCAATTCCTTGTCCGGACTAAAAATGCATCTACCATGTATATACCAGATTTCAAAAATAAGACCGTCATTGTTACCGGCGCCACAAGCGGCATCGGTAAGGCGGCAGCAGTGATGTTTGCCGAGGCCGGAGCAAATGTAATGCTTGCGGCAAGGCGTGAAAACATCCTCAAAGAGATTTCAGAAGAACTCAACGGCAAAGGATATCGGACAGACTATAAAGTGACCGACGTAACCGATGAGCAGCAGGTAAAGGATCTTGTCAAAGCCACCGTGGGAACCTTCGGACGACTTGATTTCGCATATAACGATGCCGGAATCATGCCTGCGGACATTGATACGGATCAAGTGGCGCTGAATGACTGGAATCATGTTATAACCGTGAATCTCACAAGCGTGTTTCTCTGCATGAAGTATGAACTCGGTCAGATGCTCGCTCAGGGAGGAGAAGGCTACTCGATAGTAAATGCCGCTTCCATCGGCGGACTTGTCGGTATGCCGGGCCGTGCTGCATATCATGCCTCGAAGCATGGAGTGGTCGGTCTTACAAAATGTGCGGCACTTGAATATGCCAAACGAGGCATACGTGTAAATTGTATCTGTCCCGGTACTATCCTTACCCCGATGGTGCAACGAATGATAGACGACGGCCAGATTACCCATGTGATCGAACCTATTAGTCGGTATGGTAAACCGGAGGAAGTTGCCTCGACAGTGCTTTATCTCTGCTCAGACGGTGCCGGCTTCATCACAGGACAGCCCATAGCTATGGATGGAGGATATACAATCGAATAAAAACGGAACTATTATGGAAAAACGATATTTAGGCAAAGACCGTCTTGAAGTTTCTGCCATAGGTCTTGGATGTATGGGGTTCACCCAAAGTTATCCACCCTATCCCGACAAAGCCACATGCGTGGAGGTAATCCGAAAGGCCGTTGAACTTGGGGTCACATTCTTTGATACAGCTCAGGTTTATACGATGGGAACCAATGAGGAACTCGTCGGCGAGGCACTCCAGCCTTACCGCGACAAGGTTGTGATAGCTACAAAATTCGGATTTGACCTTGGACATCCCGATATGGATAAGGACAACCGCCCGACCGCACTGTCGAGCAAGCCTGACGTTATCCGCCGCTCGCTCGAAGCATCGCTGCGCCGTCTGCGGACAGACCATGTGGACTTGTTCTATCAGCACCGCGTGGATCCCGATACCCCTATTGAAGAAGTAGCCGACTGTCTGTCGCAACTGATAAAGGAAGGAAAGGTGTTGCATTGGGGAATGTCGGAAGCAGCCGCCGAGACTGTTCGTCGGGCCAATGCAGTTTGCCCGGTTACGGTTGTTCAAAGCGAATACTCCATGTGGTATCGTAATCCGGAGAAAGAGCTGCTCCCCACACTTGAGGAACTCGGCATCGGTTTCGTGCCGTTCAGTCCTCTTGGGAAGGCAATGCTCGCCGGAAGGTTCAATGCAGATTCAAAATTCTCTGCTGATGATTTCCGCAGCCATATTCCCAGATTTCAAGGAGCTAATTTCCGGCACAACGTACAGCTTGCCGAATATGTGGACACTCTTGCGAAAGAAAAGGGGACCACACCGGCCCGCATTGCCCTTGCGTGGCTATTGGCACAGAAGCCGTGGATTGTACCTATCCCCGGCACAAAGCACGTCAACCGTATCGAGGACAATATAGGAGCGGTTGACGTACATTTTACGCCTGATGAACTTGCAGAGATCCGTCGTCACCTTGATTCATTCGTGATTGAAGGAGCCCGCTACCCCAAAGAACAGGAAGAACTTACAGGAAAATAAATACTAAAAATATGAGTAAGACAATAATGATTATCGGTCATCCATATTGGAATGACTCGGTGGCTAACAAAGCTATCGTTGAGGAATTTGTGCGCATCAATCCGGATGCCGTGATAAGCAACATCCCGGAACTCTATCCCGACGGCAAAATCGAAGTGGAAGCCGAACAGAAGAAACTTCTTGACGCTGATAATATCGTGCTTCAGTTTCCGATAATGTGGTACAGTTGCCCATCCGATATGCACCGGTGGATGGAGGAGGTGCTGGCATACGGATTCGCATACGGTCACGGGGGCGACAAACTCAAAGGGAAACGCTTCATCGTATCCTTCACAGCGGGGGGCACCGCAGATATGTATAGCCGGTATGGAGTGCAGCGCATGACCATAGACGACCTGATGCCCCCGTTTGCCGGAATTCCCAACCATTGCGGTATGCAGTGGGGTGGCTATGTGTTTTCCGGAGGCATGATGGTAGCAGGTAACGAGAACCCTGAACAGCTTGCCACTTTCCGCAACAGAGCAAAAGACCATGCCGGACGTCTGACAAATCTCATCAATCATTAAGCATGAAAACGTCAATCCTTAGATGTATAGTCGGAGCGGCTTTAATGTCGGCAACATTCGGCATTTCTGCACAGCAAGTCGCTCCGACCACTTCAGATTCAGTCGCCACAGTTTATTTCATCAAAGAAATCTCTCCGGAAAACATCCTGAAGATTTATGACGCACTCGACCGACGTGCATCCGGCAAGGTCTGTGTCAAACTTTCTTTCGGAGAGGCCGGCAATCCCAACCATCTTTCTCCGCAACTGATAGAACCGCTCATAAAAGGTCTTGATGCCACTCTTGTTGAGTGCAATACCGCATATCAAAGCAGTCGCCGACACTCGTCGGACCACTTGAAAACAGCGCAGGAACATGGCTTCACTTCGATAGCTCCTATTGACATTATGGATAGCGAGGGCGAAACGGCATTACCTGTCATTGGTGGGAAGCACATCAATTATGCTCTTATCGGCAAGGACTGGCTTAACTATGACTATACTATTGTACTATCTCATTTCAAGGGTCATCCGAGCGGTGGTTTTGGAGGAGCGTTGAAAAATATGGCTATAGGTATGCAGTCAAGTAATGGCAAAGCATGGGTCCATACAGCCGGTAAAAATAAAAATGCCGATAATTGGTGGAATGACCGTGCCGAACAAAATGATTTCCTTGAGACGATGGCTGAATCTTCAAAGGCTATCATTGACCATGCCAGAGACCGAATACTTTATATTTCAGTAGCAAACAATCTTTCCGTTGACTGTGATTGCGTTGCTAATCCAGCACCGGTACAGATGGCCGACATTGGGATTTTCGCGTCACTTGACCCGGTAGCTCTTGATCGAGCCTGTGTAGATGCCATACACAATTCAACGGATCATGGCAAAATCCACATGGAGCAACGTATCGCCGAGCGCAATGGAACCCATCTGCTCGACTACGCTGAAAGTCTTGGTGTGGGAACTCAGAAATATGTATTGATTACAATCGAATAGAGTATCAGGCCAGAAATTTCAAAAAAATTCAAAACTAAATATCTGCCCTTTACTTCATAGTATTGGGCAGTTTTTTAGTGACTAATCACATCATTGGCATCGCCTGTTATAACAGCGTTTGATGTTGCTGCCCTCGCCATCAAAACTGCCGAAGACCGTCTCTTAATCCCGATAGGGGCAACCTATTGACTTCTTGTTTTAGGATGCGTCTGCTTCTGGCACTCCAAGTGGAATTGTATGACTTCTTCATCTCGAATGACACGCTTTTGCTGCCGGTATCCGTGTCCTCTTTTGATTACTGGTCTGGTTGTGCTTCGCCATTGAGTACGGTCGATTGATTTTCTCTTTGCACCATTTAAGTTGGAGGACCGATTGCGCTCTCATGACGGCATGGTCAGGCAGCTTATATAAAGAGGCTGGCTCTCTGATGCAGTATCGGCGTATCCGAGACTGTCTGCGGACCAAAGAGCAGGTATCCCGATTTCTTTCCATGTCCAATTTTCCTGGCGAAGCAAGAGCCAATCATTTTACTGCGCAAAGGTTGTATGCTGCGACATCTTGAAGATGTCCCATGGACGCTTCCGCAAGGTCGCTCTGCCAATGAACGTGTGAAAAATCTTCCTTGACATAGGTTCGTGCCTCTCTTATGGCAAGAGTATTGTTTCACACAACCCCCGGCTGCCACTGAAGCCGCACACCCTGAAATGCACATAAAATTAATTTACTCACTTCTAAAAATTTTCAGACATGAAGAAAATCAGCAATACCTTCGAACTCTCCGGCTTCATCGCAAACGACGCCCAGATCCGCAACTTCGACACCGCATCGGTAGCCCGCTTCGCCATATCGGTAAGCCGCGCCGAAAAGAACCAGGCCGGTGAGACATCATTCAAGTCTGCCCTCATCAACATCGAGGCATGGCGCAAGAACGAGAACCTCGACTCCTTCGACCGCCTCAAGAAAGGCGAGCACATCACCGTGACCGGCTACTTCAAGCCCGAGGAATGGACGGGTACCGACGGCAAGAAAAACCAGCGTGTCGTTCTCGTGGCAATGAAGTTCCACCGTACTCCCGAAATGGAGGAACAGCCTGAGACTTCCTCCAAGAAATCATCCAAGAAGTCAAAGAAAGCCGCCTGATACGGTTCTCCCTCATAAGATTTGCGGTCTCCGGACCGCTTTTCTTTTGCTCAGTCCGACCCTGTTATATTATTCTCTGACCTTTATAAGCCATTGCATGAATCCATCCGTAAGGAGTCGCGAGATTTTATGTCGGCAAAGTTAAGGACACCTGCGGATACGTCAAGGCCCGACGGCACCGTGCCACGGCATCACCCGTGCTGCTGTGGCAGCCTTGTCTTAATCCTTTCAGGCATCTTTCCTGAAGCCTGTAAAATTTCACGGCAACCCTCCCGGAAATGAATTAAAAAAAGAGGGAAATAACAACTTAAAAAAACAATGTTATAATGACAACAACCGAAATCACCTATCGTGATGAGACCTACACCTGCCGTGTGCTTTCAAGCAATGACGGAGAGCCGCTGATTATAGCCGGTCTTAAACTGCTTGACGCACTTATGCCGTATCCGATGACCGACAACTGCAACGGTTTTGCCGACAAAGAAGCGGAGAAAATTGATGAAGAGATTTTCTTTTATACCGATGAATGTGATTTGAAACTGGATGATAAAAACCTTACTGAACTGATGAGGGCAAGCAATCCTGACTGGTTTTGACAACTAAAAGAAAAAAGATATGACACGCAGAGAAGAAATAGAAGCCGCCGCTAAAGATATATTCAAGGACAGCGAATATCCTGTCCCAAATATATGCTGCTTCATAAGAGGTGCTGAGTGGGCAGACAGAAACCCATCTCCTGAATGGCATAAATTCACGGATTCCGACTGCAAACCGGAAAAAGAACAGGTAATAATCCTTGCAATAATCAACATGGAGTTCAAGATTGTTTCTTATGAATTAGTCCGCTACGACCCGATGATACATTATTCTGGCAATGATAATGTCCGTTGGCTGGCGGTTCCGGAGTTATAAATCAAGCATTATATGGCATGGCGGTCTGCAGACTGCCATGCCATTTTAGTCTTTATGCCGCTTACCTCTTATAGTGTCCATGCTCCAGTCCCCTTTTATCATCTTAAGTACCTTTTTACAGCTTCGCCCCGCCCCAGGCATACACGCGGATTACTTTGGGCAAGAGTCTTTCACAGCAATTTTATTGCTATGAAAGACACTCGCCTGACAAAGCGGACGGCTGAAGAATGTCGCTCAGACTCGCTTGCAGGAAAGCATAGGTTACGTTGCTCTCCACTTATGCTTATCCTTCCAAGTTCCCTTGACCGACACTCTTCCTGACAGCCATCCTATAATCCGCACTGATATGCCTTCCCTCCCTTCCTTACTTTTTTATTCATAGTCAGCCTATTCTATACTGCGTCAGGTTTTTCCATTATAATAACAGAGCCTTTTTTAGATCGGAGTTTTATCAAGTGCCATCCGAAAGGGAGCCGTCGATTTTTATGTCGGCGAAGTTAAGGCCGCTCGTGGATATGCCAAGGCCCGGCGGCGCGTGCCACGGCATCACATGTGGTGCTGTGGCAGCCTTGTCTCAATCCACCGTTTCACGTCCTTTGAGATTTGCCGAAAAAATTGATTCGGCCCCTTACGGAAACGGACTTTGAAGAAAGGGAAAAAATCAATCGCTTCACAGAAAACATAACATTAATCTTTTAGCATCAACGAAAATGGAAGCTAACAACACCAACGCCAACAATGGCAAGAAGAACATCATCAACTCAACCGTAGTCAGCGGCTTCGTAGCCACCGAGCCGAAAATCACCACCTGCACCGAGGCAAGCGTTATCCGCTTCGCTCTCGCAGTCAGCAACCGAGTTACCAACAAGGCGACAGGAGAGGTTACACGCCAGTCCTCTCTTATCACAGTCGAAAAGTGGGCAAAGAATACCAACCTCTCATCATTCGATGCTATCAGAAAGGGCATCCTCGTTGAAGTCAAAGGGTTTCTCAAACCTAACGAGTGGAAGAACGCCGAGGGCGAAAGCCGACACCGTATCGTCCTCGCTGCAAGAAGCGTGAAGCCCATTGCGAAGCCGGCATCAATGATGGAACCGCAACCTGAAGCCATCGCTTCCTAATCCGAAGTCTCACCATGTCCGAGGCTCACTCTCCGAGCCTCGGATAAACTTAAAGCGACATGGAAGATTTTGAGGACAGTGTAATCGGATGTTTCTGCACTCTGCTTGACAGTTGGCGAGACCATGACTGCGGAGAAATCGTTGAGGACTCCGGGAACCAATATGTAGTGCGACTGACATCCGGGCAGCAAATTACCCTGAGCCATGATGATGTAGTAATCTGCGACTGACTAAAAACTATAATCGACAATCCGACCTTACTGCGCCGGATTGCCGTTTTTTTATGTGGCAAGGTTCCTGTTATACTTTCTGTTTTCCCCTTTTTAATGATGTAAGTGCCGCGCTTTTCTAATAAAACAACGGAAGGTCATTTGTAAAATTTTCCGATGGCCCGGGAGGGCTGCCGGTGATCCTGCGGCAAAGTTGGAGGCCGGGGCAAATGTCAAATCGGGGCAGGTGGTCACGGCTTCGCTGTGAATTTGCCTCATTGCCCCTTGCGCCTCCTCTGTAATGCCTGAAATCTTAAAACAGCCCTCCGGAGGACCAAACGGATCTAACGGGAGGGATAAAAAAATGAACTGTATGAAAGTGATATGTACTCAATGCGGAGGAATGAACGTAGCGTGTGAGGCTATGATTAATCCCAATGACAAGACTTTCCGTAATTATACGGATGAAGCATTTCTTTACGGATGGTGTGAGGACTGCGGTAACGGAGTTGTCCTCTCCGATGTCGATGAAGTGAAAACGGACATAGATAACCTCTATGCTGATTATCGTGCCGAACATGATACAGAACCTCTTTATGCTCAATGTGAAATCGTGTGGAAAAAGGATGATGATTATTATGCTTCCCCCAAACCGGCGACCATAAAACTATCTTCCGACATTGACGATGCCACCGATGAAAAAATATTCTTCTATTGCAACGGCATCGAGGCACTTAAATCACTCGTTGAATTTGGTCGTGAGGATTTTATGCTTACTGAGTGCCACCACTTAACAAGAGAACTGAAATAATAACATTAAACATCAAAATCATGCACTCTTCAGTTTATCAAATAACAACCGAAAAGGTTGAAGAAGGTGGATTACTTGACGAAGACACCTTACACCAGGGAGACTGTTCGGGACTTGACTATTGCTCGAATATTGACAACGAGGAACGCAGGGAGCGTATAGAAATCCTCGTGAACAGGATACTGCCCGAAGGAATGTTCACGCTCATTGATGAAAACACAATCCGTTACAACGGCGGCGTGGAAATCTGGCAGGAGGAATGGGTCAAGCTGATAAAAGAAAAATGCTCGCTTGTGACTGCAGACAATATACAGAAATGGGAAACGCTTTATTACCTTCAGGAAGCGATAGAAAATCCGCTTGATGCAGGAAGCAGGTTCTATGATGACAACTGCGGATATTCTTCCTTTTCGGAGAAATCGGGAGAATTCATGAAAAGTCTGAATGACCTTGAGGCGGGAACTCTGCTTTATATAGGCGGTGTTGTTGACTATCATTATTAAGTGATGAATCGGATAGGTTATCCGGCATGAGGGACAGGCGGGGTTTTGCCCTGCCTGCCCCTTCAGTGGATATGGCACAAACATCTGAGACCATATCCTGTTATATCAGAGAGTTCTCCTTTAAGCGCACCCGCTTTCCTCTTATATTTTCTCGTTCTTACTCTTTTTTATATTCCTGCGCATGACAGGACTAACATTTATATTCATAATTGCTTGCCCCTTATAGTTTTTATCAACATCGGCAAGCCGCTACTCTTATAATTCTCCTTTTATAAAGCCATATCCCATTTTTAGGAGAATCCTTTTCTGTCCGGAACCGTCACTGCCGGTGGTTATCGGCGCGAAGTTCAGCATCCGGGCTTATCTGCCAAGGTTGCACGGAGTTTCTGCGAGATTTTACATCCATACTGTAAAATCCTCTTGAAAACCTTGTCACTAAAAGCCTCTCGGATGCTCCTGTGTTGCGCAGATAATCACCTCGCGGACGGCTCCAGAAGGAGCAGGAAAGTGAGGGAAAGAAAAATCAGATATATGGCATACAACAAACACAAATCATTTGAGGATAATGTCAGAGCGATAGAAACCGCACTGACCGTCCTCTCGCAGAAGCGAAAGGCTACCGAGCCGGAGAAAGAAACAATGTCGCTCTATTCGGGCTTCGGAGGTATCAAAGAGGTGCTGAACATCGGCACTGAAAAGCCAATCCCTCAAAACATGGAGGAAACGGCAAACCGACTGTTGACCGTCCTCGGCAGTTTTCCAACCGACAAACCCCAGTGGTGCGACACAACCATTGAAAGCATCAAGACATCGGTACTGACCGCATTTTACACCCCTGCATTTATAATAAACGCAGTAGCACGGCAGATACAGGCCACGTTCAAGACACACGGACTTACTATGCGCACATTCCTTGAACCGAGCGCAGGCATCGGCGGCTTCCTGCCTGTTGCCATGAACGGCACCAAGTCATACGCTTTTGAAAAGGACACGCTCACAGGCATAATCCTCTCCCTGCTCAACGATGATACCGAAACCTATACGGCAGGTTTTGAGAGCATCGGGGAACAACGGCTTGAGCACACATCTTTTGACGTAATCGCCTCAAACATACCATTCGGCAATTTCCGTGTGTTCGACGCAGACCTGTGGAAGAAAGGCGGCATACATGAACAGTCCACCAAGACCATACACAACTACTTTTTCGTAAAGGCAATGGAACTGCTCAACGAGGGCGGACTGCTTGCTTTCGTTACATCGAGGGGCATAGCCGACACTCCCGGCAACAAGTTCGTGCGTGAATACCTTGTGAACAACGCCAACCTCATAAGCGCGGTACGCCTCCCCGACAACATCTTCACGCAGACAGGCGGCATCGAGGTCGGGAGCGACCTGCTCATATTCCAAAAGGACACAGCCAAATCCGGCCCCACATCAAGGGAGGCGATGTTTCTCCAGACCTCAAAGGAAAAGCACGGCGAGGAAAATACGGAACCCTCAAACTGCCTTTTCACCTTGCCGAAAACAACACTGTCAACCGACAGCCGCATTGTGAAAAACCAATACGGCAAGCTGACACGCAGGTATTCATGGTCGGGCGGCGAGGTTTCAATGGCTGACTATCTCGCAGCCATACTGAAATACGATTTTGACCGCAATTACAGGCCGGGGCTTTTCTCCAATCCGGGAATTGGCAGACAGGCGCAGATGTCGCTTTTCGGAGATTTGGACATCGCGTCAGCAAAAGGACGGCGTGGCTATACCGGGGAAATGCCCGGATGGTTCAAAGAGGGGGCACTGGTAGTTTTCGAGGGTCAGGTGGGAACGCTGGAATACCGCAAGTCAAGCCATTATGAAGATATTGCCGTCGATTTCGTGCCTGTTGACAACGGAAACGTGAACATCGAGAGGGCAAACGACTATATGCCGTTAAGGAGTGTCTATTTTGAACTTTCCAACAAGGAGAGGGAGGAAAAGACCGAGCAACCGGAATTAAGGGAGCGACTTAACAGCCTTTATGACGCTTTCACCACCAAATGGGGCTTCTTCCACGACAACGACAACAAGGAATTTATAGCTCTTGACAGTCTCGGAAACGAGGTGCTGACACTTGAAATGGCTGTCGGCAGTGAGATTTACAAATCCGACATCATGCGTGAGCCGGTGGCTTTCAAAAAGACGGACACATCGGTGAGGCTTCTCCCTATGGAAGCACTCGCAAGTTCGCTGAACTATCACGGTCAGGTCAACATCGACTATATGTGCAAGACCGCAGCAATGACCGAGGACGAAATCACCGGAGCACTCAAGAACGAGATTTTCTACGACCCCGTTACAGACCGCTGGGAGCATAAAGGCCGTTTCATCGGCGGCGACATCGTTACCAAACTGCGTGATGTTTCCGAACTGCTTCCGTTCCTTGACGAGCGCAAGAGGTCTTTTGCCGAAATTTCCGCAAAGGCACTTTCAGATGCGTTGCCCGAACCTGTGCCGTATGAGGAACTTGACATAAACATGGGCGAAAGGTGGATTGACCCGAAAATATACGCCTCTTTTGCGTCATATCTTTTCGGGGTGGATGCCGAGCTGATGTACTTTGACATAAACGACACCTACCTGCTACGGCTCACGGGATATTCAGCCGTCGCCTACAACACCTATTCCGTAAGGAACTGCAACGGCGAGGATATGTTTGTCTATGCGCTCCAGGACACGGTACCCGAATTTACAAAAGAGGTGTATATCAACGGCGAAAAGACCCGTGTCTCCGATGAAGATGCAATACAGGAGGCAGCCGCCAAGATACAGGAAATACGCTCCACGTTCCGTGACTGGCTCGACCGCCAGCCCCTGCCTGTCCGTGACCGGCTTGTAGCCGAATACAACAGCCGCTTCAACTGCTATGTTCGACCGTCCTACGACGGATCGGCGCAGACTTTCCCCGGCCTCACATTGGAGCATTTTCCATACGACAGCCTATATCCCTCCCAAAAGGACGCCGTGTGGATGATAAAGCAGAACGACGGAGGCATCTGCTGGCATGAGGTCGGTGCAGGAAAAACAATGATAATGTGTATCGCCGCATACGAAATGAAGCGTCTCGGTATTGTCAACAAGCCTATGATTATCGGGCTCAAGTCCAACGTGCATGAGATAGCAGACACTTTCCGCAAGGCATATCCCATGGCTAAGATACTCTATCCCGGACGCGAGGATTTCACCCCTGCCAATCGCAAAGAGATTTTCTCGCAGATAAAGAACAACAACTGGGATTGCGTGATACTGACCCACGACCAGTTTTCAAAGATACCCCAGTCGCAGGAAACTATGGCCGCAATCTTCCGGGAGGAACTTGCCGATGTCGAGCGTTGCCTTGAGGTGCTCGAGAACTCCACCATGCGCTACCGCAGTTCAAAGATGCAGACGGGGCTTGAGAAACGGCAGGAGAACCTGACCGCCAAACTCGCCGAATTGCGTCACGACATAGACCAACGCAAAGACAACACATTGGATTTCAATACTATGGGGATAGACCATATTTTTGTAGATGAATGTCATGCGTTCAAAAATTTAATGCTGCAGACACGCCATACAAGGGTTGCGGGCATCGGAAACACCAAAGGCTCACAAAGGGCGATGAACCTGCTTATTGCAATCCGTGACATTCAGAGGCGCACAGGCCGTGACCTCGGAGCCACATTCCTGTCAGGCACGGTTGTTGTCAACGCTCTTACCGAGCTGTATGTGATGTTCAAGTATATGCGTCCGCAGGAACTCAAGAAACAGCGGATAAGCTGCTTCGATGCGTGGGCGGCAATATACACCGAGAAAAAGGCGGATTACGAGCTTGATGTCACCGGCAATATCAAGCGCAAAGAGCGTTTCCGTTCTTATATAAAGGTGCCGGAACTTGCCTCATTCCTCCGTGAGATAACGGATTACCGCACAACGGACATGATTAACCTCGATGTTCCCGAAAAGAACGTGCGCTTCCTCTCCAATCCCCCGACTATCGAGCAGGAAGAAATGGCAGGGAGGCTTGTATCATTCGCCAAATCCGGAGAATGGGCTGACCTCGGTCTCGATATGCCCGAACCCGACAATCTCGACAAGGCGAAAATGCTTATTGCTACAAATGTAGCGAGGAAAATGGCTCTTGACATGAGGCTTCTCGGCGACAAGTTCAGTGATGACCCCGGCAACAAGGCTTCAATCTGCGCAAGGACAGTCTATGAATACTATGTGCGCTCAAACGCCAACCGTGGCACACAGTTCGTTTTCAGCGACCTTTCCACCTATAAACCCGGAGAGTGGAATATCTATCAGGACATCAAGGACAAACTTGTGGCTCTCGGAATACCCTCGGAAGAAATACAGTTTATCCAGTGCGCCAAGACCGAGAGGGCAAGGAAGAAACTGTTCGCCGACATGAACAGCGGCAGGGTGCGTGTGCTTTTCGGCTCCACAACCATGTTGGGCACAGGCGTTAACGCTCAGGAACGAGCCGTGGCGGTGCATCATCTTGAGATACCGTGGCGGCCGGCCGACATGGAGCAGCGTAACGGCAGGGCTGTCCGCAAGGGAAACACCGTGAAACTATGGGGTGGAAACACCGTTGACATCGTTATTTACGGAACGGAGAAAACTCTTGACGCCTATAAGTTCAATCTTCTGAAGAACAAGCAGATGTTCATAAACCAGATTAACAACGGCACGATTGCCGTGCGACGCATAGATGAGGACGGCATGGACGAGGAAAACGGCATGAACTTTGCCGAGTTCGTGGCAATCCTTTCCGGCAACACCGACCTTTTGAAAAAGGCTAAACTCGACAACAGGATTATGCAGCTTGAAAAGGAACAGGCCATATTCAAGAAAGAGAGAGGCCGTGCGGAGCGCAAGATGTCGGACAATCAGAAAGCCATTGCAGCAGCAGAGGATATGATTGCCAAAATGAATATGGACTACCGCTGTTTTGTTTCACGGAAAGATGATGCAGCAGTAACCCTCGTATCCGGCACTTTTGCCACACCGCAGGAAATCGGGCGAGAGCTTCACCGCATATCAAAGTCTTACCGGGGAACGGAACACAAAGCCGTCGGTTCTTATATGGGTTTGCCCATGACGGTAAGGAGCGAGTTTAATATTGCCGAAATGTTCGAGCGCAACATCTTCTTCATCGAGGGAGCAAGCGGACTCAAGTACCGGTGCTCCCAGTCGGGAGCGTTGCCACTCTCATTCGTGGAAGCCGCCGCATATCCCTACGCTGTCATGGAACGTATGCCTGCCCGGATAGCTGAAAAAGAAAAGGATATAGCGAGACTGCGGGAAGAAATTCCGGTGTTGGAGGAAATCATAGGCCGCAGATGGTCTAAAGCCCCGGAGCTTGAAACTCTCAAGGCTCAATGCCGGGAGTTGCAGCAGAAGATCGAGGAAGACCTCAAAAATGCCGAAAAAGGTATATCGCTGTCAGACGGTATCTCGCCTGACAAGCCGACAATTACCGAGGAAGCGGCATGACATCACCATATATCTGACTTTTATTCCCTGTCCGGTTGTGAAACCAGGCAGGGATTTATTTTGTCATTATGGCATTGAACTGCGGGGGCGCAACCGCCTCTTTTAACACATAGCCTTTTCAAAAAAAATGCTTTATACCCTTTTTAGCCTTTTTGCTCTCTTTTATACCGCTGCGCCCCGACCCGGCATCCGCGTGGCTGACTTTGAGCGAGAGACGGACTCGGCAATATTTCATGTTGCCCTGCCCGTCACTCGCTTTCAAAGCGGTAATCCGAAAAATGCCTGTCGGCCTCGAAGTCAGTACAGGCATAGGTTCCGTTTCCCTCCACTTACGCCCGTACTTCCATATCTTCGTTGACCGGCAATTTCCCTGATGGCTTACCTCTCATCCACACATGGATGCCTCCCGCCCTTCTTCCCCTTCTATTGACAGGCACCTTTTATATCGCGGAACAACTTCCTGAGTACCTGTTTCAGATATGCCGGGACACTTATATCCAAGTACGGGAACAGTTATATCCTGTACGGCTTTACAGATGCCGTCCGTGATGGTTGCCGTGATTTTTGAATCGGCGAAGTTAAGGCCGCTCGTGGATATGTCAAGGCCCGGCGGCAGCGTGACGGTGCTTCGCCCTGTCAGCCTTGTCGTAATCCACCTGTGCAGCGACCTTCCTGACTTGCCGAAAAAATCAGTCCGACAACCCTCCCGGAAGGAACTGATAAAAGTAAGGGAGAAAAAACAATATTTATCAACATCTTAAAAGTCAAGATTATGGAGACCAAAGCAATCAGAAAAGAAAACGTATCACTCGCCCTCATTCAGCCGAGCGCATTCAACCCTCGCAAGACCTTTGACGAGGCAGCCCTCAAGGAACTCTCCGACAGCATCGCCTCGCAGGGTGTCCTTCAGCAAATCGGCCTACGCCCCATTGCGGACACCGACCGCTACGAGATTATCTTCGGGGAGCGAAGATACCGTGCGTCCGTCATGGCAGGACTTGAGACTATCCCTGCCGACATATACGATGTTACCGATGATGAAGCGGTTGAAATCGCCGTCACCGAGAACCTTCAGCGTGAGGATGTCTCACCGATTGAGGAAGCAAACGCATATCAGAGTCTCATGGACAGCGGAAGATACGATGTGCAGTCATTGGCTGTGCAGTTCGGCAAGTCCGAGGCATACATACGCACCCGACTGAAATTCACATCACTTATCCCCGAAATAGCGCAACTGCTGGAGGCGGACGCTATTACAATGAGCGTGGCTTCCGAGATATGCAGATACGGAACTGACATACAGAAAGAGGTTTATGAAAAACACCTCTGCGAAAGTTCTTATGGCTACGGCTCATGGCGTGGGCTGAAAGCCTCCGAGGTCGCAAGGCGCATAGAGCAGAATTTCACAACCGACCTTGAGCGTTACTCATTTGACAAGGGTATGTGTGCCTCATGCCCCCATAACACCAAGAACCTACTGCTTTTCTGCGAGGGAACTTGTGGAAAATGCACCAACCGCAAATGCCTTGAGGATATGAATACATCGTATCTCGTTGACAAGGCGGTGAATATGATAGCCCTATATCCTGCCTACCCTTTGCGACAAGGGCGGTTTGGCACAAACGAGGCGGCGGTTGAGCGTCTTTCGGCTATGGGACATGAGATTGAAACTCCAAACACATACATTCAGCCATACCCTGCAATGCCGCAGGAACCGACTGCGGAGGAATACGAAACTGCCGAAGACTTCGCCGAGGCTCATTCGGAGTATGAACAAGACCTTTCCGAGTATAACGATGCCGTGGAGGATGTCAATGCCAGGGCAGAGAACGGAGAAATCATTGTCTATATTATCATTGAAAAAAATGACATAAGCATAGGATATGCGATGAAGCCGTCCGAGGCTTCCGTGGACGGCACTGCCGACAACAAGGCGGACGACCCCATAGTGAAACTTGAGAAACAGGACATGCGCAACAAGGAAATCGCCGTGGAGAAAACCGTGGCAGATACCAAGAAGCAAATCCTTGAGGCCGACATGACCGAGACCAAGTTCGGGCAGGACGAGGAAAGAATGGTGTATTATTTCATGCTCTCATCGCTCCGAAAGGAACATTTCCCGGCTGTGGGGCTTACCGAAAAGCAGGCAGGCTGTCTTTCCGATGATGAAAAAATGGAGATAGTCAGCAATCTCAACGCCAAGACAAAGGCTGTAATCCGCAGGGATTATCTAATCGCCAATTTCAAGGAGGCTTTCGGTAGCAACACGGTTGCAAAACTGCTGCTCGGCTTCGCAAAGAAGCACATGCCCGAACAGCTTGCAGAGATTGAAAAAGGCTATAACGAGGTCTATGAGAAACGGCATCAGCGCATAGAGGAAAGAAAAGCGGCTCTCATGCCGAAAAACGAAGAGCCGACTACGGAGGCAAACGAACCATCGGAAGATGAAAACAACGAGGAAGCGGCTTAATATCCATAGTCATAAGACGATTGCAGGGGCTGTCATACGGCCTCTGCTTTCTTTATTCTGACCACACCGGTATATCCATTTATGCCGGCGGCTCCATTCCGGGCCGCTCAAGCCTCTTATATTGTTTATGCCATTCATTTACTCTTTTAATCACTATGTTCCACTGTTGATGACTCCTGATTTAACGCCTGTCAGCCTTTTATAACCTGCGGATATTCCGCTTATAATCCTGTGCCTGTGATCCGGGAGATGCCGTCAGGCGATTGTCACGGCAAAGTTGGAGGTCGGGCCAAATGTCAAATCAGAGCCGGAGGTCACGGCTGTCACCGTGAAATTGCCTTATTGTCCGCTTTCGCCTCCCCTGAAATGCCTGAAATCGGTCAGACAGCCCTCCGACAGACCAAAAGGTCTGAAAAAGAGGGATAAAAATGTAAAATTATGGCGAAAACGATAGACATTGAACTTCAAAAGCAGTTGGATAAACCGCAGACATGGTTCTGCAAATATTCCCCTGCACGCATACGCAACGTAGGAGAACGGGAGATTGCCGACCGTAAGTTGGTTTTTGACTTCAAGGACGGACGGGCATATGAGGAAGTGGCACGCCGCACGGCGACCGCCATGACTGAGCGTTACGGAGCAACGTGCGCCGACATTGTGTTTTCTCCCGTTCCGGCATCTACAAGAGAGAAGAACGAGATACGCTACAAGGCATTTTGCCAAATGGTGTGTGAACTCACCGGTGCAATCAACGGTTACGACCATGTATCGGTTTGTGGCGATAGAATGACAGTTCACGAGAACCGCAAGGCAGAGAGGGATGTCCGCAATGCTGATGTCATTGAGTTTGATCCGACTTTTTTCAGCGGTAAAATGGTTGTGGTCTTTGATGATGTGATAACGAAAGGCTTGAGTTATGCCATATATGCCGACCGCCTTGAAAGCCTCGGAGCCAATGTACTCGGAGGTGTATTCCTCGCAAGAACCCATTACAAAGTGAGATAATATGGTTCAATCAAAATATGATAAGTCTTTATCCGCTTGCTTCAGCGGACACCGCATCATCCCATACTTTTATTTGAAGCGACTTGAACGGCAATTAAGGACAGCGATAATATCGGCATACGCTGACGGCTTTCGTAATTTCTTCTGCGGCATGGCTATGGGGTATGATTTGCTGGCTGCGGAAACCGTCCTTTCTCTACAGTCTGAATTGCCGGATTTACGGCTCATTGCCGTTATCCCGTATCGCGGACAGACCGAGAGGTGGAGCGATGCCATGAAATCCCGGCATGATGACATTCTGCGTAATGCAAATGATACTGTGATTCTGAGCGAACACTACTATCAAGGCTGTCTGCTACGGCGCAATGACTATATGGTAGTCCGCAGCTCACGACTTATTGCATGGTATAACGGGAATCCTAAAGGAGGTACGTTTTACACCTGCCGTATAGCTGAGGCTAATGGATTAACGGTTATAAACCTGTATGACAGCCGTAATTAATCGGCTGTTGTAATTAGCATCAATATCACATATTTACTTTGATTAGGTAAAGATGCAATTTTGTGGTAAAATGGTGTCTCTTATAATTCGTTATAAATCCTGTCGAAAATCCGGCGGAGCCGGGGTTCGTCCTTTATAATCTCACGGAGAGAATTGAGCCTTTCTACATTAGGCGACTCCGGGAACCACAGTTTCAGATAGCCGCCCTCGGCATATTTCTCATGCAGGTGGTCGAGTGTGCGCTGCCAGTGGCCCTCTTTGTCAAGTTCGGGATAATGGTCGAGTCCGTATTGTACCGTCCTTTCGATTATCTTCTCCGGTTCGATGTAGCGGTCTCCTTCGGCGACAATCTTGCCGTATATGCTTCGGGGTTCATGGTCGGACGATGCCCGGTGGTCTTCTACCGCCTGTGCCATTGTCTCTATTTCCTCTTGTGTAAACCACTCATGCAATCGCTGATCTTCCCGTACTATCCGCCCGGATTCAAGATGATGTGTCTTCCTGTCGATGGCAAGACCTAAATCATGGAACGCTGCTATGGTATATACCATTTCCATGTTGAGGGCGTAATGCCGTGCAATGTCAAGGCTCTGCGCTATGACCATGCGGGCATGATCCTCCCGGTGTGCCTTGTCGAATCCGTTGTACCTGGGCAGTATCTCCCTTTCTATATATAATGTCAGACCTGTATTGTTCATTAGCTTTTCTATTTGTTGTACAACAACATTTCAACCAAAAGTCAGAATAATTTGGTTGAGATGTTGGGGTTGAAACAGGTTATAATTCTATGACGGCATCGCGACGGAATGACTGATGTTCATTCTGAAATACATATCCGAGCTGATTGCTGACACACTGAGTATTCCCGATTGTCCTGTCTATGTTGCGATGTGAATGACCATAAATCCAATAGTTGATACGGCTGTCGGCTATGTAATCACCAAGTTCGACCGTGAACGCACCGTTGATGGAACTATTCTTGAACTCATCAGCCATAAGACCGAATGAGGGCACATGATGAGTGGCTACGATGATATTTTTGGCTTTGCTCCCGGATACAGCCTTCTCTATGAAATCGCGACATCTGTCGTGCTCTTCATTGAATCGTTGTGAGGACAGCCGGTGTTCACCATTTCTAATGCGTCTGAAGTCGCTGACGTAGTGCTCTGTAATATATTCTTCCGATGGCGGAATCTTTGCCCATAAGGTAGAGACTATCAGGTCGGTTTCTCCATTAAGAGATATGACACTGTTGTAATACGCTTTGACATTATGCCTTATCTCGAGTTCCCAGCCCTCATGAAAATCATTGATGTCAAAGAATTTATACAGTTCATGATTGCCGGGAACGACAATCACCTGCTTATAGTTCTGAGAAGCCCAATCCCAGAAAGGATGCGTCCTGTAGTTGGCATCGCCGAGATACCCGATGTCTCCGGCAAGCACAAGAATGTCAGCCGAAGGGATAAGCGGATTATCCTTCAGCCATTTAGAGTTCTCTCCAAATTCAAGATGCAGGTCGGATGCGTATTGGATTTTCATATACTTTCATAGAAATTTCGTAAGATTTCGAGATATGCCTCAATGGATTCATTGTCAGTTCTGAGTGAATCCTGCAATGACTGGCTTGGGAGCGATGATTGAATCTTTCCGACAAATTCTTCTATTGTCGATATAATCTCCGCGTCAACATGAGTAGGCTCATCAATTATTGTAGTTGCGGCAAGCTTCATCACATCATTACGATGCTTGAGAATGTCTTTCGTATTTACACGGTGTCCTTCCTCCCTCTCTTTAAGAAGATTCAGATATGCTCTTGCCTTCAATGCCATCAATGCGGTCGGCCCTGCAAAGCGCAGTCCATTGGATACAAACGAGTTCTGAACCGTCATCCTGTAATAAGGTTCATCAAGAATTATAACAGATAGACTGGACACATCCCCATCAATCGGCAACGGTTCTATATGGGAGGGTCTGGAACTTGAGAATACCTCATTATGATGCGACAGCAGTTCAATCTGTATCGGATAGCCTGCTTTACCGTCGGTAAAACTATACAGGACATATTTCAACGAGCCGTCAGCATTTTTTCGTATCCCCGGCCGATAAGCTCCGTCAGATATGAATTGCCAGAACCGGCTGGCAAACTGAGGCGTAATGTTGTCAGCTATGACGATAAGGTCAATGTCAAGCGTTGCTCTTGGTTTTTGGTCGGTTCCCTGAAGGACCTCTTCACAGGCAGTACCGCCAATAATTACGAAGCTGTCGGAGTATTCCCTGAAAGCATCGCGGAATGTCTCTAAACCTCCTACCATTTTATTTGATCTATCATGTATTCCACTTCTTTTTCAACTCTCGGGTCATGGTCATCCTCCAGTGATAACGCCAATGACAAGCGGTCAGCGTAGCCATCCTCGGTCAACGGTTCGTATTTCCAAATCTCTATCGGCTGTAAATCTTCCGACTCACTTGTGAATATCTCATTCTCCCTTTCGTAGCTGTTCCACTCTGACAACGTGAAAACACGAGTGGCAACCTCGTCTGCATTGAGGCGCGTATAGTGGGACAATGCGCTTATTGATCCTATTATGCCTGTCGTCAACATTCTGTCAGCGTAGATGATCCGTTTCACCGGATTAATCAAAAACTCTCTGATATTTTGCCATAGTTCTTTGCCGGATACCGGAAAGTGGACTGTCTTGATACCCGAATCACCGGCACTGATCTGTACGATGCCAAGTTGTTCAAGCTGTCCTACAGACCTTGCTACCGAGGCATATTTATAACCCACTGCCTCGCTTATCCGGGCATAGCTTGCCCCTTCCAGCGATTCTTTTTGTAAATGAAACAGAACAATCCTTTGGGTCATGGGAGTAAACTTGCCGGAGTAATGAACTTTAGCGATTTTTCGATTCATCAGTAACGTCGGCAGAAAACAATACTGGGAATTTACTATGAAATATACGCCCTGCTTTATAAGCCGGTCTCTCTCAAAAGTCTTTCCATTCTCAAAATAGAATATGCAGGGCTTTCCACAGACTTGCTCAATTCTTGAGGCAATATTAGCCAAAACCGTAGGTGATGACTTGCTGTTCCTTTTGGGTTGCAACAATAGCATTTCCTCTTCTTGAAATGAAAAGGAATAAACATTGTAATTCACAATCACCGCTGCCCAAAGGCCACGAAGCTCTTCACCGGAGAGCAATCGGACCGGGATCCGTTGGCTTGCTATGCTTACATAAGTCATCTTATCCATAAGTTTGCATCATTCTCCGTTTATTGGATAATGATGCAAAGTAAATCAAAATTCCTCATTTACACAAATATCAAGGCTGTTTTTATCTCTCGTTATCTCTTTCATACAAATTGATTCTCCCGGAACCAGTCTGGTCGGGTTTATAGGCGCGAAGTTTGGCATCGGGGAGCATTGTCAAGGTCGTGCAGGAGTTTCCGCGCCATTTTGCCGGTATCCGGAAAAATCGTCTTGAAAACCTTGTCACTTGCTCCCTTGAAGATGCCCTTGTGATGCGCAGATAAACCCCTCGCGGACAGCTCCGAAAGGAACAATAAACAGGAGGGGAAGAATAAACATTCAAACAATACTGATATGCAGACAAAGAAAATGACAGTCGAACAAGGAAAGCGTTGCAACATAAGCCGTTTCCCGAACTTTCACCGCTCCGGCTCTATCAAGGGTATGAAAAAAATGTACTATGGCAAAGATGCTTTGCTTGTGCGTTGCGGACAATATATCTACAACGTGACTTCAGAACCAAGCATATACAATCATGCAACAATCTAAAACGATACAGCTATGAAGAAACTAATAATCTGGACAAGCGACACCTATCTTGACGATGACGCAAGAGAGGAATATCAACAGTATCAGCGAGAAATCCTTGAAAACGAGGGATATTGCGTCACAGACCGTGAGTGGGCAGAAGTCGTTGACGGCTACCTCGCTGACGAGCGTATGAACCTTGACAAAGAGGTTAAAGGCGTGATAATCGCTTTTGCCGATGTCGGCAGGTGGGACGGCAGACGGCAGGGCTACAGGATACTCGGAAGCACTGTCAATGACATTTTCAACATTTCGGAAGATAGCAACGAATGGTACTCCGACGGCAACAATATCCGTGGCATACTGACCCACCATGACGCATCGCACTATGTGCTTTATCGTGTGGCAAAAGACCATGAAACTGCGGAACGTATCGCCGAGCAAATATACAACCGTGAGATAGACGAGGCAGGCTTCCGCAAGCGCACTCGCTCCCTGCACCCCTATGTCGCAGAGATTTACGGCTGGAAAGCCGGTCGTTTCAATAAAGCCCGGAAAGCGGTATGAAAAGATATAAATACATCAAACATATTGTTGACAGGTTGACCAGCTCGGACAGCAACAATGAGGAATTTACGCTCTACAACCATCTTGTAGGAAAACAAAGCGGCATGGGCGGTTTCTTCGCAGCCACCATATACTCAGGCACTGACCGATATTCGGGAGAGGTCGCCGACTTCAGTTATGACTATTGGACACACAGCCTTTATATAGAGGATGCGGAGAGCAGACAGGCGGCCGATGCCATAATCAGTGCTTTCAAGGCAATCTATCCCTGCTGTCTGAAAATTATAGATGACACTCAAAAAGAAGATATATGATGATGTTTCCCGGTTTTAATGACCCTGCCTGTTCGGAGCAGGGTCATTACACCGACTTTCCCGAATATGGAAAGCAGTGCGACCTTATTGAGCCGTGGCGAGGCTATCGCCGTGGTACTATTGTGGCACAGACACCGAAAGGCTTTGTTGTTCAGCTAAGTTCCGGAGCCGAGATAGATGTCTATCCCGATGAAATAGAGATTGACTGATGCAACAGACCGCTGACTATATAGGCACGGTTTTGCCGTGCCTATGCGCGGCGGCTGCGCCGATAACCTCTTATATAAACCAATGGATTTCTTCGACATTTAACTATATAACGGCAAAATATTTGGATTTTTGCCGTTGTATAGTTAACTTTGCAGCTGTAAAAATGAACTCTCATGATTGAGACAAGAGCCGCAATATTAACTTACGCAAAAAGCCGGGAATCATTCCGGTTCACTGAGTTATTGTCATATTTGAACAGTTTGTTCGAGATCTCCAAAGTGACGCTGTCATGGCATCTGAGAGAACTGGTTAAGGATAACCGCTTATTCAAACTTGGAAGAGGAATATACACTTTGAAAAATGTTCAGACACGCAAATATGTCCCGCAGCTTGGGGACAAAATAATAAAAGTCGGGAAGGAATTATCCGCCTCATTCCCCTTTATAACGATAAGTGTTTTTGACGGAAATGTTCTTGAAGGTTTTCAGCATCATTTGTCATTGAACAACCTACATTACATAGAAGTTGAACGGGATGCAATGGAACCGGTTTTTCATTTTCTCCAGAAACAGGGATATATAGCATATCTTAATCCAAATAAAGATTTTGTATATAACTATATTTCTATGTCGGATGAAGCATTTATTGTAAAGCCTCTTGTCTCAGAGTCTCCGTTGATAGATTTCCGAGGCATAAAGACCCCCAGCTTAGAAAAAATACTTGTAGATGTCATTTGTGACAGTGATATGGATTATCTTCATGGGAGCGAGTGGTATAGGATGGTTGATAATGCACATTCCATGTATGCCATAAATCGCACCTCGATGCTTCGTTATGCCTCACGCCGCAATGCAAAACAAACTATTGAAAAGGCTATTGAAAATTTAGGAATGAATTATGATTAAGGAACATTGTTTCGGCAAAGACTGGTTCCAGACTATGTCGAAGAAATACAAATATAATGACCTTGGAATTATTGAGAAGGTAGTCAGGGCATACGCATTGTTGGACTTGCTGGCTCGTTCCGGATGTCCGTATATTTTTAAGGGAGGCACATGTACGGGTCTCATCCTCGGAGACAGAACCAGACGGCTCTCAATAGACATTGACATAATCTGTCCGCCAGGAACCAATATCGAGGAATATCTCGGCAAAATCAAGGAGTTCGGGTTTACCCGAACAGAATTGATTGAACGACGGCAGGCAGGTAAAGATATTCCTAAAAGCCACTCCAAGTTCTTTTATCAAATAGCCTATACCGACAGAGCAAATCAGGAGTCATATATTCTTCTTGATGTTCTATACGAGGATACTCATTATTATAAGGTTAACCAGACAGAGGTTATCAACCAGTTCATAGAACTTGACTCAGAACCTTCTATTGTCAAGGTACCTTCAATAGGAGACATTCTTGGAGACAAACTGACAGCTTTTGCTCCGAATACTACCGGTATCCCATACTATAAAAACGGGAACTCGCGCTCCACCGAGATTATGAAACAGGTATATGACATAGGCAGGTTGTTTGATGCAGTCGAAGATCTTGAAATAACGACATACTCGTTTAAGCGAATTGCCCAAGTTGAGCTTGGATATCGAAATCTTGGCTCAGATTTAACATTAATATTCGAAGATATTCGTCTGACGGCTATGTTGCTTGCCACAAGAGGTCTCGAGGGTGAAGGTGATTTTCCCTTGTTGCAGGACGGCATCAAACGTCTCAGCTCATTCATATATGAGAACAAATATTTTATCGAGGATGCTATTGTTGATTCTGCAAAGGCGGCATATGCTTCGACCTGTATTGAGAAAGGAGTCACCGGCATTCGCAAGTTTTCGCCTTCATACCTAACTGCAGACATGACTATTTCAAAGGCACTCCCGGGAAGGCTCAACAAACTAAAAAAGTCAAACGCTGAAGCATTCTACTATTGGTATCTTATAGACAATATGTTGTAGTCTATATTAGACTGTTCACTATACAGCGGCAAAATTGAATATAATTTGCCGTTATATAGTGCGAGAAGAATTGTTTTAGAATCAACGATCAATATATCGTTCATGCAGTTGACTGAAACGACAACATAGACCGATAACCCACATGTGAGAGGGTTAATACTTTGCCGTCTGAATTGCACATCAGGCGGCTTTTCCCATATTATAATCTCACTTTCAATCACCTTTTGAGTAAATTGGGGGACAAGTACCATTCTTTTGCCTTCCATTACGAGTTTTGCATAGTGAATGGAATTTATACACTGATAGCCTCTTATATGGTTGTAGTTTCTATTCTCCCGAGGAGCAGTCTTCGTGGTTTATAGCGCGAAGTTCAGCATCCGGGAGCGACGGCCAAGGTCATGCAGTGTTTCCGCGAGATTTTGCAGTTGCCTGAAAAATCATCTTGAAAACCTTGCCTTTCGCCCCTTCCGATGCCCCTGAAATGCGCATATAAACCCCTCACGACAGCTCAACAGGAGCAAAACGGAGGGAGAAAACATTATTCACACCAAATTTCGTAAAACATGAACGAAAAAGAACTTGCACAGGCGATTGAAACCGCAGTCAACAACTATTCCTTCAACCCGAAAAAAGTGGCGGCGCAAATACCTCTGATGCACCGCACTCTCCAGCAGAGCGTCTATAAGCTCTGCAAGGCAATCATAGAGGTTATCGGAGCCGATGATTATGCCACCGACCCACGGAACCAGGCATCGCACGACGAAGCAAAAGCAATGCTCGACTACCTCAAGGAGCATGGACGCTCTATCCCCATGATTTGACAACCCAATAATACATACCGCTATGAATAAGAAATTCTACCTTGTAACAACGCTGATTGAATGCTCAGCAGAATGTATAACCGACACTCACGCCCTTTATGGAAACTATGAAAAGGCAAAGGAGGCGATGGCAGTCGAAATCGAGGAAGCTGCAGAGAACTTTGACGGACGGGAGGGAGAAACTCTTGTGGATGTCGAAACCTGCCGTGAATGGCGCACCGAAGATAGTTACGGCTATACCGTAGGTATCGAAGAACTCACCCTCATTGAATGACGGCTATGGAAACCGGTGTCGAGAAGGTTCCAACTTACGCCTTGTGCTATCTGGTGAACGGCGACGCCACCGGCCTCACAGAGCAGGAAGTCAGCGAGATTGACAGCCTGCTCCGTGAGCAAGCGGTGGAACTTGTCTGCCCTCCGTCAGATGATGAATGGCAGCCTTACTTCAGCAACTCTCCGTGGTTCGGAAAGCCATGTGAGGTGATTGATTGCGACATAGTATATCGTGTAACCTGTTTATTCCTGCAATATGAAGAAATTGTTATTGATACTCTTCCTCTATCTCTTGGTGGAGGGAGATAACGTGATAGGTGACGGACTGTATGTCTATCACCGTGGCAAACACGCCGTTGATGAACTGAAGACCAAAGTCGATGAATACTATCCGAAGATTGAAGCCGTGGATTCGGTTCTGATGAAAACCTTATCGGCGGAGAGCCTGCCTGCAACTGACGGCGAAATCGACACCATACCTCCGGAACGTGAGACTGTCAGAAGAAACAGAAAGGTCATTCACAGATAGGACGTTTCTTGCCGAGCCTCTCTGTAGGTATGCCATGCTTCCGCAGTACACGGAACAGCGTGGTCTTGCTGATGTTATTGAGCCTTAATATCTCCCCGGTATTAAGGCCGGCGAGGTACATGCTTATGACACGACTGTCGCGTTGTGTCCTCCGTTCTTTGGCCGACGTTTGAACCGGGGACTGCGTTTGTAGCGGCTTTTCGCCGTTTCCTTTTTTAGTGTCGGCCACATCTGATGCCAGTGTCTTGAACGCCGACACTATATTCCTGTACGATTCGCCGTCATAGAGTATGCCGGCGGTGTCAATCCTGTCCCCGATTGAGACCAGTCTGATATTGCGGGCTTCACAATATTCCAGCAGCACAGCCAGATTGGAGCATCCGTTGACAATATGGCATAGCCGGGGGACAATTATCTCGTCATTGTTATCGATCTGCCTGAGAAGGGTTCTTCTCTCCGGTCTTGTCTGAGTGTCGTATCTGCTTTCCCTGAATATCCGGCAACATCCCGATTCTTCAATATTCCTGACTGTTGCATCATCTGCCGAATGTAATATGTATCCGTATCTTGCCATCTGTATTGCGCTATTATCTTTATTTCATGCAAAGATAACACATATAGATAACATTATCGTCTGGGATACAGCTTTTTAACTATATAAATATAATCTCCTTTTGTAAATAATGTTAGCAAAAGTAGCCGATATTTATATACGTTTCCGTGCATCTTTCTTAGTATCTGCGACATAACCCGATTATAAATAATAGCCCCATTCATAAAGAAGATTAAAGCCTTGAACACAGGCTTTTACAGAATGTTTTACGGACTTATCTTTGCACCCGGATTAACCAATCATGCTATTTTTAATGACAAACGGAACCATAGAAAGATTTTTAGAGTCGGGTGCGTTGAAGCTCCCGGCCATCATCAGACCGAGACTCGAAAACAGGACTGCCCGTGAGGTATATGATGATTACGCACTGCTTGACTTCTCTCTTCCTGAAGCTCTGGCTTTCGAAGATTTCTGCGATGAACTGGGCGAGTCTTACGGCACCATCGAGCTTTACCGTCACTGGCGCTCGGAAGACACCGATTACGGCCAGTCGGTGTGTGCCTTTCAGGAACCTGGCACAGGCGTGATGTTTCAGATTTGCGCCACTACAAATTCCTGCGGGAAAATCACCGGGGTTGATGTGAAGCTGTACTTCTCTCTCGAAAGGATGCTTGCAGAGCTGCGTGAGACGCTCCGCAGAGCCGCCGTGCAATCCGGCAAGTTCGCATACCGCATATCGGAGGAAGAACTCCTGAGTTATTTCCTCTGATGAAGGATGCCCTTGCCAACCACCTGATAGAAGTCATCGACTGGCACAGGACATGGATAAAGGCTGTTGATTTCGGTTCATTCCGTAACGGAGTGGCCGTAAATGATACGTCGATAATGAAAGTCACATCAAAGGTCTTTCGCCTTGAAGTCAGGATAGGTCTTTACGGATACAGGCGCGGAACGATAATATCAATTCCGGAAAGCCGGATTGACAAGGCTATATCCGATTGTTCCGGCCATGACAGTTCGATGATTGCACGGATCAACGCTCTTTCCCTGACATTCAATGATGTCAATATGATTTTCTCCAAAGCCTCGTGGGGAACACTCGAATTAGAACTTGAGGCGTAACAAGACAAAGATTAACAATATGCAAATGTTCCTTCATTTTTATCCGGCAATAGTCACCATGCTGTCGATGTTCTTCTATCGCCGTGATACGCCGGAGATGCAGAAGTTCTATCGCCGGATGACGTTCAGCCTGTCGGCACGCAAACTTTTCGTATCGCTCCTGATGCTGCTGATGCTCTCCTTCAACTTCTGCTATCTGCAGAGTTACGGAGTGAACTGGGCCCTTGGAGTGGGTACGGTCCTATGCCTGTCGATGTTCTCTTTCCGCATAACTGAACGCAGCATCTTCTGGCTGCAGACCCGCCTCGGCATTGGACTTGGATTCATAGCCATGCTGACCTGCGTCATCGAACCGGCGATATGGCCACTTTCAATGAATCTCTACATATTCTCCATCGGTTCGGTCTTCTATCCGTCGGAAGAACTGATGCGGCAACTGAAGTCGCCGGAGAATTTTTCCCGATATACCGCTTGTGCGGACAGCACTCTTATATCAGGATACTATTCGCGTTGACTCCGGGAGGTTGTCGTTCTGCAAAGTTAATCGCCGCATCCGGTTACTCTCCAAAACGGGCCGCCTGTCTCGCTGAGATTTTGGTTCGTAAGATACGGCAACTTGTATGGCAGAAAACAACCCGTTTCCCGAAGCCAATGAGAATGGTTCTCGAAGGTGAGGGAAACAATAAATCCCAGCACTATGGATAAAAAATATGTTATGCAGATTGCGGACACTATCCGCCAACAGTTGCTCGCAACCACACCCATGAACGTAATCTGTTCGTGGGGCGCACTCCACGGCTTTTTCGCCACCGTACACAAGGGTATGGCAACCCTTATGTTCAAAGTGAACGGCAGGCTTTTCAAGGGAAACGTGCTAATCTCCTACAACGAGATGGACTATTACGAAATCTATCTCAAGGACGCAAACGGCATCAGACTTGCTCACCCGGAGGTATATTTCGACCAGCTCGGAGACATCATAGACGAGACCATTGAGCGCGGAACCGATGCCGCAGAATACGACGCTTTCTGCGAGGCTGAGAAAGTAAAGCTGATGCGCGGAGAGATTGGCTGAACTAGATGCGGAGACACAGGATGCCACCGACCGGCTACGACAGGGGGCATCCAGGCTCTCTGCTTCTGACAGCGGCAGTCCATTTTTATCCCTTTCATTAAGACAGTTACCTCTTATAATTTGATAATAAACCTCTATTCAATTACCACATCACTCAATGACCAAAACCAAGTATAACCGCCAGACGCCCCACAACCGTTTATGGAACGTGAGGCTCACACCGGAGATTCTGGACTACCTCGCAGTACCCACCAAGTTCGGTGCTTCGAGGCTCTGTGCCTATCTCTACCTTCTGCACAATGTCGCGGAAACAAAGACCTCTTATAAGCCTGCCTATGGACAGACATTCAATCTGGAAACCGGTCAGCTCGTAATCTCGATTACAGACCTTGCCGACCGTTGGAACTGGGCACGCGAGACTGTGCGCAAGTTCTTCGACCAGCTTGAGGTTTTCGGGCTTCTGTCGAAGTCACCTCTTGACCGCTGTTCTCTCGTTACAATGACGATGGACTGGCAAGATGCCGCATACGCCCCTGCCTTCATTATGCCGCAGGTACCATTCAAGATGCCGAAACCGCTTGCCGACAAGATGGACGAATGGCTTGACGGTGGCATAACTGATTCCGAGTTTGTAGAGACAATCGGAGAAACACTCGAATCCTTTGACAAGGAAGACGATGAAGCATACTCGCACAGAATATCCTCCTTGCAGTATTCCCTGATTCGGCAGATGATTGGGAAATGGCACAATCTTCCGGCAGAGCTTCCCGAAACGGCAGACTCTTATAGCATCGAGTGCCTTGGACGCATTTTCAATGTGTGTCTATCCGGCAACTGGTCGAACTGGCTCCAGCTCCTTAAGGTTTACAGTCCCGGTCTCAGCCGTGAGTCTCATGCTGTCTGGAACAGCAAGGAGCCAGCGTCTATTACAGATGCCCGGTCTGCGCTCGACGGATTCTTCAACCATTTGAAAGTCGATTTCATCAAGAACAGCCTCTAAAACGCGCCGTAGCTTGCTTCCGGTCATAGCGGGTACCACACCGTTGCAGAAGGTCATTCCGAGCCTCTCTGACGTGCGCTGTGCGCCTCTCCGGGTATATGCCTGACCGATTCCCGTGGTCATCGTCCAGGTCGGCTTATAGACAACGCGCTTGCGCGAAGTTGCCACATAGTATCTATGTAGGGTAGCCTAATACCCACTATGGCGAAAACAAGGGAAACAATGGGAGGGTAAGTGTAATTAAATATCTTAATATTAGTTTATTATAATTTTGAGCAAATTCCGATGATTTCCGAAAATTGCGCTTTTAAGTGTCATTTTTGTTTCCCAAAGTGAGATGGATTTGAGATTTATTTTGTAACTTTGCCGTACTGACAGATACCGTATTAAGAATAGGAAAACATCGGAAACGTGTCACGAATTTATAGAGAATTTTTCTAATACACAAACCTCTCTCCAATATGGGAAGAAACAGGAAACAAATAGCAGGGAATGTGCCGATAAACCTGCGGTTCCAGAAACGGGCCGGAGACCGCAAGGCTATTCTTATCGACCATTTTTATGACGGGAAGCATCACTATGAGAACACCGGGCTGTTACTCATAGCGGAGACAAACGAGAAAGCCCGAAGAGAGAACGCCCGCACCATGCGCAAGGCGAATGACCTCTTGCATCAGCGAATCAATGAATACTTTTCATCGAAGACAGCTCCTGTTGCAGAAGAACATCCGGTTACAATGCTGGAGTGGTTTGACTTTTTTATCGACGAGCAGGAGCGGCGCGGCATCAAAGCAATTCCCCGCATCAGGTGCTACCGTAAAATTCTCGCAAAGTTTGACGATACGACAAAGCTCAAGGATGTTGACAAGGATTTCTGTCTGAGATTCATAACGTATCTTCGCAATGAGTACCTTACCAAACAAGGGAGGCAGCTTAGTCCGAAATCAATTTTCAATTTTTGTGGTTACCTCTCTTGTTCGCTCAATATGGCTGTGCAAGCTGACCGAATCGGCTCTAATCCGTGGAACTGCCTATCTCGAAATGAGAAGCCAAAGAATGATGTGAGCAAACGCGAATACCTGACGATTGACGAGGTCAAAACTCTTATTGCCACTCCCTGCAAGAACGAGACCGTAAAGCGAGCCTACCTGTTTTCATGTTTCTGCGGACTGCGCTTGGGCGATGTAATCAGCCTCAAATGGGAAAACATCACCAATGACGGCGAGCGGTGGAAAATCGGAATCGTGGCAAGCAAGAACCAACGTGTCCTTCATATACCGTTAAGCGCACAAGCGATGAAATGGATGCCGGAAAAAACTGGCGAATTTGTTTTCCCTTCTCTTAAAAGGCCGTCCATTTCCCATCATCTGAAGATGTGGACGAAAGCCGCAGGGATAACCAAGACAGTCACTTTTCACACTTCGAGGCACACCTTCGCAACAATGCTGCTGACTTTGGGAACCGACATTTATACGGTGTCGAAGATGCTCGGACATTCAAGCGTGAAGCCTACCCAGATATACGCCAGGATTATCGACGAGGCAAAGGACAACGCCGTATGTCTCGCGGACGGCATCGAATGGTAGCTGACGCAATGAATTTTTCAATCAGTCCGATAAATCACCCATACAATTATTCAATTTTTACCTTTTATAAACAACTCTCCAATGGCAAGACCAAGAACCACCAAATTAAAAGAGCCGGTAAGGATGCGATTCAAGAAACTCTCCAACGGCTCAAAGTCGATATACCTTGACATCTATGTTGACGGCAAGCGAAGCTACGAATACCTGAAGCTCTACATTCTCCCCGAACTGAACGCCAATATCAAGGAACAGAACCGCACCACGATGGCGGCGGCCGAGAAGATAAAGTCACAGCGTATAATCCAGCTTACCGAGGACAAGGCTTCGTTGCGGCACGTTTCCAAACGTGCCGGCATCCTCGTTTCCGACTGGCTCGACACCTATAAGGAAGACAGAGAGAAGAACGGCGCACGGGGCATGAAGATTGTCAAGAAAGTCAAACGGTTACTTGAACAGTATCGAAAAGGAGTCAGAATGAAGGATGTCAACAAGGAGTTTATTCTCGGCTTCATCGATTTTTTACGCAATGGTTACCGTACTGCACAAGGCAAACCGATTGCCCCATATACCCAGCGTAGCTATTTCGGTATTTTCAATTCCGCACTCAACGCCGCCGTGCAGGCTGATGTGATTCCCGACAATCCTGTCAACCGGCTGACTCCGCAGGAACGCATCAAAGCACCGGAGAGTAAGAGGGAATACCTGTCTATCGACGAGATCAGGACACTTATAGCCACTGAGTGTTCACATGAGATAGTCAAGCGCGCCTTCATGTTCTCATGCTACTGCGGTCTGCGACTGAGCGATGTTTATGCGCTCAAATGGAAAGACCTTGTGCGTGACGGTGACATCTGGCGAATCGGAATCGTAATGAAGAAGACCGCGACACCGAACTATCTGCCACTTTCAAAGCAGGCGACGGCATGGATGCCGGAGCGTGGCGAGGCCGCCGACAACGACAATGTTTTTGCACGGCTGCCTAAAGGACAATATCTGAATGACCTTATAAAAGCATGGGCGAAGGAAGCCGGACTGTCAAAGCATGTCACGTTCCATACATCGCGCCATACCTTCGCCACCATGCTGCTGACACTCGGCGCAGACCTTTATACAGTATCGAAGCTGCTTGGTCACGCCAATGTGAAAACGACTCAGATTTACGGAAAAATTGTTGACCAGAAGAAGGATGATGCCGTAAGCCGGATTGACAAGGCTTTTGAATAATACAACAAATAACCTTTTATAGCCATCTCTTCCCTGTTTGTTAGAGAGATAATATAGCTTGATTTTCCTTCCCTGTGCCTTGTCCGGCATGGGGATTTTTCTTGCCCTGCCGATCATGATTGGAACTGCTGTAACGGCGTGGACGAGTGCCGAAAATCGGTGCCGATTTTGTGATTTTCATAGATAAGCTTAAAAGACAAGGGCTTATGCAGCCATCTTCGTATGATTTCCATTCCTGTATTATAGCTTTGCAGTCCGAACAAGAAAACTAATCGCAAACTTTATCATAACCAACAGGAATTTTAATGACAAAACCAAGTATGTTGACGCCGACCGAGGCGGCTCAATACCTCGGAATCAAGCTCAGCTATCTCTACAAGCTGATGATGCGCCGTGTCATCCCGTACTACAAGCCGGGAGGCAAGCTCTGCTACTTCGACCCCGAAGACCTCGACAGGTGGCAGCGCAGTGTCCGTGTCGCAGCGGACGAGGAAATCGAAAGTCAGGCACAGGCCTACATTCTCAAAAACAGTATCAGACCATAACCAAAATTCTTATAAATCATGACAGAAACAACCATTCAGACTGCGGAGCCGGGCATCGAAACTATGTCAGCCCCGAATCGCTCCCGTAAGGAAAAAAAGAACAGAATCATTGACGAGTCAAAGACGATTGAGATAGAGCGCAAACTGTTATCCTCGCTCGGCATACATGAGGCGGACGCGCTTGCGGTGTGTATCGCCATCGGCGCGGGCAATCAGGAAGCGGCGGCTGTGAAAGGCCCCGACCGTCACCGGCTCAACCTCTATCTCAACTCAGCGACAAACAGGAAAGAGATGTCCGTGCAGGAGCTTTCGGAACACCGTCAGGCGCGGGCCCGTCTGCTTGTCAAATCGGCTATCCGCTATCTCGACAAGGAGGAGATGACGGCGGCGATGTTCACCGTCAGTGAAATCGCACGATGCAGGACCGACATTGACGAGGGCGTGAGGATGATACAGTTCTACAACTCATCAATGTCAGGGAAGTAACAGTTTTAACCGTAAACCGGAGTGTTGTGCGGATGGCGAGAACACACATGGAATAATTTCAGATTAATTTCATCAGATATTTGCTCTTCTATCCGACAACACTTCGGTTGCACTACCTACGCAAACAAGGACACATGAACAAACAATCCAAGGAAACATACAGATTTCAACTGCCGTCGCGCCTTGATCTCATTACTTTCAGAATGACAACCGAGGTGATGAATCTGCTTAGCGGCGCCACCGAGAACAAACGCGGCGACAAGATTTCCAATATTACGCTCTTTTACGACCTCCTGTCAAGAATGGCTGTAAATGCGAAAGTGTCAGACGACTTCCGCCGTCCTCTAACATTGCGACCGGGACAGGCGCAGTATTCGGAGCTTCGCCTCGCGGAGCAATGGCAGATGAACCGAACCCGATTGCGCAATCTCCTTGACAGGATGGAACAGGCCGGGCTTATCGACACTGACCGTTCACTTGTAGGGTCGGTGATGACATTCCCCTCCGTGCTGGGCTGGAGCCGCCCTGACAAGCCTTATATCCGCAACCCCGTCTTTTTCAATGCGGATTGAGCTACCGGCAGACTATACGGTGAATCTTCCAGATTGCGGGTTGACCCATAGTTAGCCGCATGGTTAGCCGTCTGTCTTAAGCCGCAGGAAAGCAGGAAACAGAGATTTCGTTGCAAGATATGCCGCTGTATTACATTCCCTGTCGGTCACTGCACACACGGCTCTCTTGCGTTGCCGCACAGGGCAACGGGACGCCGCTCGCAGGCTCGCACCGATGACCTTTATAATTATCAATATCATTTATACGGTTCTAATAACCAACTTATAACTTCCGATGAATAACCCTATTGAAAACGATGGCGGTCGTCGCCGTTCCACCATGTCGTTCCGTGTGAACGAATCGCAGAGGAAACGGATAGAGGGCCTCGCCGCCCAATGCGGGATGAACCGCAGCGAGTACCTGCTGTCACGGGCCTACGGCTACAAACCGAAAGCCCGTCTGACATTTGCGCAGACCAAAGTCCGCGATGAGCTTATAATCGCCCGCAGCGACTATGCTAAATACACCTCGATGCTGAACGCCATGCCGCAGCACGAGCGCATGGCGATGTTCCGCAATCAACCGTGGATGATCGAGGCACTGCGGCGTCTTGATAGGACTGCAAAACTTCTCACGGATATTATTAACAAATACTTCTCGCCGAACCGCATACCGGGAAGCATTTCAGAAACAGACAAGGAACAGGATTTAATATGATAGGAAAAGCGAAAGCCATCAGTCACGGAATTAACGACATCCTATATATTACAGGCGAGTCAAGGCACAAGGAACATCCGGAACTGATTTTCCATGTCAAGGACAATCTTCTTCCGTGCGAACTTGACGCAATGGGCATCTGGGATTTGATGAAAGCCGGTGCGCCGATGAAGAAGAGTGTTATCCGCATGGAAATCTGTCCCGGCAGAGAGCACACCGAAAATTTCACGATGCAGGACTGGCAAAAGCTGTGGGATGACTTTGTGAGGGAGTTCGACAAGATAGAGCTGGAGGATGAAAACGGCAAGGTGTATTCGCATAAAACCAACATTGCGAACAGCATCTACACGGTCTGGCTTCATTATGAATCCGACAGCGGCATCCCGCATCTTCACGCCGCAGTGTGCCGGAAAGACCGCTTCGGCAAGACCAACAATGACCATAACATACATATCCGTGCGCAGGACGCTGCTCAGGCTGTAGCCATCCGGCGGGGCTGGATAACAGCCGCTGAAATCCATAAGATGAACGCCGACAAGATTGCAGACGACCTTATGGATATTCTGCGTGCGATGCCGTCATGGTCGTGGAATGATTATGCCGCACGGATCCGGGCAAAGGGTTACTCCATTATGATACGTCCCGGCAAGAAAGGCGTTTACGGTTATTCTATCGGAAAAGGTAAAGCCCGATTCAAGGCATCCGAGCTTGGCACCGGGCGTAAGCTGACGGCATCGAGGATAGAAGACACATGGAACAAACTTCACAGTCAGTCCGCAGTTAAGTCGGCTCAGCCAGTTAAGAAATCCGGCACAAAGCCGGTTGCGCCTGTTGTATCAAAGCCTGTTGTATCTCCTGACAAACAAGTTCTGGATTACACCTCTTGGCAAGAAGGAACATCGAGATACGAGCTTACGCATAGAGGCAGAACTACTCAGTTCTACATTCCAAACGATGTCATGCAGGTATTCGACGATGAGTTTGACTACCGCGAGATTGTAAACTGGCAGGAACTTACCGACATGGCTGTTGCTATGTTCGTTGGTCTGACCGCACTCGATACCGTATCAACCGGCAGCGGCGGAGGCGGTTCGTCCAACGATGACAACTGGCACGACCGCAAGGACGAGGACGAGATAGAACGTGCCCGCAGATGCGCCCGCGCAGCCGCCGCACGCCTCGGCAAAACCCTAAAATCAGGCCGCAGAAGATGATACTTTTATTTTTAATTAATGCAGAATAGTAATGATTACAACACTTGATTGCTCTGAATTGATGTCTATCGCCATTGTGACTAATATTAGTCTCAAATATTTTAGTCCATAATCAAATATTCAACCAATGGCTTCGATAAAAGTAAAGTTCCGTCCCTCGACTGTCGCTGACCACGAGGGCGCGATCTACTATCAGATTATCCATGAAAGGAAGGTGCGACAGCTTCTGACCGACTACAAGGTATTCCAATCAGAATGGGATGAGTCCCGCTCAATGGTGACGACAACCCATAAAAGTGAGCGTAAATCGTTCATTCTATCAATCCGGGAGCGTATCCGCTGGGATGTGGAAAGGTTGACAAAGATTGACCGAAAATTTGATTCCAACGGTCTGACATACACAGCCGATGATGTGATTGATGAGTTCAATCGCTACGCGCATGAATACTCCCTGTTCAACTTTATGGAAAGTCTTATCGCCAGACTGAAACAGAATGGCAAGATAAGGACATCCGAGACATACAGATCCACTCTCAACAGCTTCAAGAACTTCAGACAAGATGAGGACATAATGCTTGACTGCATCACATCCGAGATAATGGAAGCCTATGAAGCGTGGCACAAGAAACGGGGAGTTGCCCCCAACACCATATCGTTCTATACTCGCGTACTCCGCGCTGTGTATCATCGTGCGGTCGAAGATGATGTCATCGAGAACCGCAACCCGTTCCGAAAGGTATATACCGGGGTTGATAAGACTGTAAAAAGAGCATTGCCGTTGGCTGTCATCAAGAAAATCAAAGCATTGGACTTGTCGCTGACTCCGGTACTCGACTACGCCCGCGATATGTTCCTGATAAGTTTTTATCTCAGAGGCATGAGCTTCATCGACATGGCTTACCTGAAAAAGTCAGACCTCAAGAACGGTTATATAACCTATCGTCGCCGCAAGACCGGTCAGCAACTGATAATAGAATGGACAAAGGAGATGCAGATAATTCTTGACAAGTATCCTGAAAACAAGAGCGAATACCTGCTTCCGGTCATACGCAACCCCGGAATCAACGAGCGATGCACCTATCGCAATACCGGCTACAATATCAACCATAACCTGAAACGAATCGCAGAAATGGTTGGAGTAACCATTCCACTGACTCTATATGTTGCCCGGCATAGCTGGGCATCTGCCGCCAAAGCGAAAGGTATTCCTATCTCAGTAATCTCGGAAGGCATGGGCCACGACAGTGAGGCAACCACCCAAATATATCTCGCCAGCCTCGACACTTCCGTCGTTGACAAAGCCAACAGCCTAATTTTGAAATCTCTCTAATAGTGTTCAGCTATTGTTGAAATCTCTCACTAAACATTCATGTCCTCCTAAAAAATACTATTGCCTCAGCACCACTCGGTTCTGAGGCATCGTTGTTTAGCAATCGTCCAATTCTCTTGTTTAGAGAGTCTTAACCAAGTGCAAAGTTACGAAATAATTCTGAGATAGCGGCTATATTCGGCATTATTTTTTTAACGAGCCATTGGATTTCCTCACATTGTTTAGCAATTAGGCTTTGGTAAATTACTGAACCTCCTGATTTTCAATTAGGATATCGAGCATCCAGCTCTCTAAACAAGAGATAATAGGTAAACACCGATTAGTAACTTAATAAGGAAATCGTAAACACGCTATGTCAACACCATCACTCACTGCTGTGAAAATGTCACGCCAAGTATTGAAACCTTGGCGAGGGAGGACTGTTGCGTTTACCCCCCCCCATTTGCGCAAATCGCTAACATTGAGCGATTTACACACTTTGCACTCAAATAGTGGCGTTGTGATGCCGACGTGTTCTTTGAATATGGTTTGTTGCCATGCGGGGGGACTGTCGGTTTGTTGTTTCACCAAAACCTGATTATCGCATACATATATGGATACAAAACTCAAAACAACCTTATTGATAATCATGCTGTCGCTGTTCTCCTGTGCCGGAGCGCAGAATGTGGCGGTAAAGACCAACCTGCTCTCCGATGTGGTATTGAACCCGAATATCGGCATTGAAGCAGGACTGGCTCCCAAGTGGACACTGGATGTTATCGGGCAGTTCAACGCCTGGGAGCTGTCGCATGACAGGAAGTGGAAGCATTGGGCGGTGCAGCCGGGAGTCCGCTACTGGTTGTGCGACCGCTTCGGTGCGAGTTTTTTTGGATTTCACCTACATGGTGGACAGTACAACATCGGCGGATTCGACGGACGGTACAACCTGTTTGGAACCGATGCCCGTAAACTGAAGGACTCCCGATATCAGGGATGGTTTGTCGGAGCCGGTATATCATACGGTTATGCGTGGATTCTCAACCGGCACTGGAATCTGGAGGCAGAAATCGGCTTCGGTTACTCCTATACCCGCTATGACCGCTTCCGCTGTTCAGGATGCGGCAAGAGGGTTGAAACAAACAAGCCTCACCATTATGTCGGGCCTACCAAAGCGGCCATCAACCTGGTTTATCTATTCTAAACAGCAACTCACATGAAAAGAAAGGTATATATAATACTGGCGGTCTTATCGGGCATAGTCTGCATTCCGGAAGTCGGTGCGCAGGATGCCGGGAGCATCATCCCCGGTGTGTCAATCGAAAATTTCGCCATGGAGCGCGAAGGGAAATATCTCAACGTCGAGATGGATATGGATTTGAGAGACCTCAGCGTGCCATCCAACCGTGCAGTGCTCCTCACCCCGCGACTCGTCAACGGCACTGACTCCCTCGACCTGCCTTCGGTAGGCATATACGGTCGCAGGCGGTATTACTATTACATCAGGAATGGAAAAGGCAATATATCAGGTGAGAACGAGAGAGTATATCGTGCCAAAGACAAACCGGACAGTATCGCCTACAGCAATCTGACCGAATATACCGACTGGATGGACGGAGCCACCCTCAAATTCCACCGCAGCGACTGGGGATGCTGCCACGACATGCTGGCAGAATACGACGGAATTCTGGGACACCACCGCGAAACTTTCTTCCCTGAGCTCATCTTCGTACAGCCCAAGGCCGAAATCGAGAAAACCCGTTCCCTCTCCGGTTCGGCATATATCGACTTCCCGGTAGACCAGACGGTGATATACCCTGACTACCACAACAACACCGCCGAGCTGGGCAAGATTGCCGGAACAATCGACTCCGTGCGAACCGACAGAGACATTACCATAACATCTGTCTGGCTGAAAGGCTACGCCTCGCCCGAAAGCCCCTACAGGCATAATACCGATCTCGCCATCGGGCGTACCGCAGCTCTCAAAACGCATATCGGCCAGCTTTTCCACTTCCCCGACGGCATTATCGACACCGAATACGAACCCGAAAACTGGGAAGGGCTGCGCAGGTACGTCGAAAAATCGAACATCGACCACCGCGATGAAATCCTCGCGATGATAGACAGCGACATGGACCCCGATGCCAAGGAAGCAAAAATCAAACGCACCTTCCCCCAGGAATACCGTTTTCTGCTCCAGCACTGCTATCCCTACCTGCGCCGCACGGACTACCGCATTGACTACAACATCCGCATTTTCAATGATGTGGAAGAGATAAAGCGCGTCATGGCAGAGCGTCCGCAGAAATTGAGCCAGAATGAATTTTACCTTGTGGCACAGGAATACGAGCCTGGCACAACCGAGTTTACCGACGTGTTTGAAACCGCAGTGCGAATCTTCCCCAATGATACTGTCGCTAATCTCAATGCCGCCAACGCCGCCATCCGCCGCGACGAATTCGCAAGGGCGCAGCGATATCTGGAGAAGGCCGGCAACAGTCCGGAGGCAATTTATGCCCGTGCAGCCCTTGCAATCCGAAAGAATGATTACGATTCGGCTCTAAAGTACCTCGGGAAAGCGAGAGACATGGGGCTTAAACAGGCAGACAAAACCCTGAATAAATTGAACGAAAGACGTAAGAAATAATGAACCAAATTACAATTTAATTTTAAACAACATGAAAATTAGAACTTTATTCGCTTCAATGATTGCCGGTCTGGCATTCGTTGGCTGTTCCAGCGAGGAGGATATCATTCCTGGCGACAACGGCGAAGGATTAGGCGAGCCTCAGTTCCTGACGGTGAGCCTTGTGACCAACCCGACCAATGGGTCCCGTGCCGGAGGGGATCAGGTAACCGGCGACCCCGACAGCAACTCCACATACGAAGAAGGCCTCGATGCGGAGAACAAAGTGACAAAAGTGCGTTTCTACTTCTTCGATGCAGACGGTAATGCTGCATTTGTAAAAAAAGTAGGTAACGATATGGTCAACTATCTCGAGTGGACAAATGTCACCGAGGAAGAGGATAACGACATGCCTAATGTGGAGAGTATCCTTACAGCCCAGCTTGTTATCGAGTCTCCAAAGGGTGATGAAGTGCCAGCCCAGCTTGTTGCTATTATCAACCCTATGGTAGAACCGAACGCGGAGCGCACCCTTGGGACTCTTGCCACTGTAACGCACGACGCTAAGACGGCCACCACCAGCGGTAAATTCTTGATGAGTAACTCAACTTATGCAAATAACGGCACACAAATGGCTGTCAGCGTAAAAGATAAAATCAAGAAGACTTCGGGTGAGGCTCTGGCTGACCCCGTGGAAATTTACGTTGAGCGTGCAGTCGCCAAAGTACGTCTTAACAGTACTCTCAAGCCTATTGCCGAAGGAACCAATATTTTCAAGACTTCGACTGACGAAAAGAAGCAGGAGGTGACAGTGGGCAGTGCCAAAAAAGAAGTCTTTGTCAAGTTCCTCGGCTGGAACACTACCGCCGTATCAAACAAATCACGTCTTGTAAAAGAAATCAACCCTTCCTGGCCCGCAAATTTATTTGGTATCGGTTCCACTCCGTGGAATTGGGCGGAATACCGCCGTTGCTTCTGGGCAATCAATCCTAATAATTTAAGTTACGAGTATGGGGCATTTGTCCCTGATGCTGAAGTCGATCCAGAATCCGACAATAAATTCCAGGCACAAGCCAAGACGGCATTCGACAAAACCCAATGGGTTTATGTAAACGAGAACGCGTCACCCTACGCTGCAAATCCCGCATCATCAAATGGCGATAATGCATCTACTCCAACAAAGGTCATTATTTCCGCACAACTTGTTGACGAAAACGGCGACGCTCTCGAATTTGCCGAATATGGTTCGACAAGAACAACTGTCGACGGGCTGAAAGAACTCTTTGCAAATAACTGCGGCCTTTACAAAAAAGAAAATGTTGAAGGGGGTGGAACAAAATTCGTCAAGATTGCTCCGTCAGAACTGATTATAAAAACAGCTACTGACGCCGGAGAAACAAGTACAGCAGACGGCAAGCCGGATATTTCCAAGCCAGGCCGTTACAAATCGTACGTACAGCTGGCAACCGATGAAAACAACAAATGGTATGCCTCAAACGCCGAAAACGCTACTGCCATTACCGCCGCAGCTGCCAATGAACAGTTGAAGGCTCTCGGGTCTGCAAAAATATGGAAAGACGGTTATACCTATTATTACTTTGACATCAACCACTTCGGCGACAAAATAGGTGTTGTGCGCAACCATATTTATGACGCGACAATCACTAATTTGGCAGGTCTCGGAACACCCGTGTATAATCCGGATGAAATCATCTATCCCGAAAAGCCTGAGGATACCGACGACTCATTCATTGCTGCCCGCATCAACATCCTCTCATGGCGTGTAGTCAACAGCAATGTAGATATCAATTGGCCCTAATCGTATGACCGTGATGCCGCCGACGTAGTGCGACGACGTAACGACTTTGAAACACTCGAATAAAACCATCGGACGGGGAGAGAATCCCCAAAGGGACATCTCCCCGTCCTTATCATTCAAATACGCACTTACGCACCGGTGCAAAGAGAGGTGCGCAACTCTGGAGTACCTTAATAAATACTGGCACGCCCTCCTTACTTGAAAATTCTTTGCGGCATGAAAAACCGCAACCGACATATATAAAACAGATATAGGAATATCAACTGCATGAATATAACAACATATTTAACAGGAACGGCATTGCGTGTACTCATGACGGCGATGGTGATGTTGCCGATGGTAGCTTTTGTGTCATGCGACAATATGGTTTATGACTACGAAGGAGACTGCACCGTGACTTACCGCCTCAAATTCCGCTATGACAGGAACCTGAAATGGGCCGACGCCTTTGCAAACGAAGTATCGTCGGTCCACCTGTATGCCTTCGACCCATCGGGCGTGCTGGTATGGCAACGCGAGGAACGGATTGACCCGGCTACGGCGGAGAGCTACTCGATGTTGCTCGACCTTCCTGCCGGCGACTATCAGCTCCGGGCATGGTGCGGCCTGCGGAACGACGGAGGCGAGCACGGCGAGTCGTTTTCCGTTCCGCAAGCACGCGAAGGAGAAACCAGGATGGAAGACATTCAGTGCTCACTGAACCGAAAGCGAGACGAGACAGACGGCGCATACAGCAACGAACACCTCTACCGTCTTTTCCACGGCTCTTTGGACGTGTCGCTGCCGGTGAATGATGACGGCGGCGAATACGAATACACCATGCCGCTGACAAAGAACACCAACCACATCCGCGTCATGCTGCAGCACCTCTCCGGAGAGAATGTGAAAAAGGAAGACTTCACCTTCCGTATTGACGACGAGAACGGCCTGATGGCACACGACAACGAGCTGATGACCGACGAGAACATCAACTACCGCCCATGGGACATACAGAGCGTGGAGGCCGGTATCGGCAAAGACGATGTCCGAGCAATCAGCAACGTGAAAGGACTCGTTGCCGACTTTACCGTAGGTCGCCTGATAGAAACACATAACGAAAAAATGATGCTCACCATCAACACCCGGGAAGGCAAGAACGTGGCCAAGATTCCGGTGATAGACTACGCCTTGATGGGAAAAGAGTACTATGAGAATGAATACCGCTATCCGATGGACGAACGCGAGTTTCTCGACCGTATGGACGAGTGCGTGATGACTCTCTTTCTCGACGAGAATCACAGGTGGGTAAGCAGCGTTATCCAGATCCTATCGTGGCGTATCGTATTGAGCAACGTTGATATTGAATAATCAAGAATAAGGATTAAACTGATGAAACCGAGCATTATACATAGCATTGTGGTCTGCCTGGCGGCATTCACACTGCCGTTTATGGTGGCGTGCGGCAGTCAGGAAGAATCCTTTCCGCCGGACGTTACGGAGTCTGCGGAGGCCACTCTGTTCCTTAATATTGCGACAATCGAAGGCTCGAGAGCCGGAACCGCCGGGTTACCGGACAACGAGAAGATGCACAACATCCGCATCATAATTCTGCATCCCGACGGAACGGTTGAGCACAATAAATTCTATGCCCTGGACAGCCCGATGGCGCAGCACTCCATACTGTTGAAGGTTGCTGCCAACGAAAGTAAAAAAGTATTTCTTTTCGCCAATGAAGAAAGTGTGGGCGCCGTCGAAGGCAACGAAAGCGTGAGCGGCTCCCTGTCCTCATTCTTCGACAGTTACCGCGAAGGTGCGTCCGGCTTCGAATCCGCAGTAAACAGCCTGTATTTTGAGCCAGACTATACCGAAGGAAAATACATTCCGATGTCGTCCTTCTACATGGTGGAAATGCCCGGACAAGGCACCATAGAGAAAACTTTCTACCTCGTGCGAGTCGCCACAAAATTCACCGTCAATTTCCGTAACTGGCGCGGAGAGGAAGTGTGTGTGGAGAATTTCTCCATAGCCAACCATGCCGATAAAAACTACATCATGGCGCACGTCGATGACAGCCAGCAAAACCGGGATTTGCTCAACGGCAAAACATGGATTGAATGGCTCAAGGATGTTTCCGACGCATCATCCGAAAACGACAGCTACGAAAATACCGAAGCCGCAGGATGGCTAAAGGACTACCGCCTGCCCAAATTGGCAAATATGACAGTCACCTACACACATGGGGCAGTTATTGTTGGAAAACCGATAGTGGATATAACCAATCCCAGTAATTCAAAACCGGGTACAGCGCAGAACATTCCCCTTTTTTACTTACCCGAAAGCAGGAACCTTAAGGCGGGGGCAACTGACGGAGAGCAGGAATATAAGCTGACAATCAATGTAGAAGGTCGTGACGAGCCTTTCATAAGTACTCTGCCAAACCTGAAAGCACTTTTCCGAAACACCCATGTCGTAGTAAACATAACACTGTATAAGACTCTGGAAATCGGAGTGGATGTGATTCCTTATAGCGAAGTTATCCTTAATCCGTCTTTCGGAGTCGAGATTGAAGAAGAATAAACAAGATATATATGAAGACTTTCCTAAAATATATTATTGTTTCTTTGGTCGTCTTTGCAGCTACCGGCTGTCAGGATGATTTTATGAAGGAAGAAACCATTGGCGAAGGTAAGGCAGGTATATCTGTCACGTTGGACTTCAAGCCCATGTCCTCGGCACTTACCCGTTCACGTGCGGCCGGAGATGCTCTGAAAGAAATCAACAGCCTGCATGTATTGTTGTATGACTTTGATACAAAGAGCTTGATAAACAAGTGGGATATCAAAGATTATTCTGTATCTGACGAAATTCGCAACAATTCGGATGCAGAAAACGGGCTGAGCAGTGAAACAAGCACCAAACACGCCACTTTCAAGTTGCCTAACAAAATCGACTACGGCAAATATTATATGTATGCCGTAGCGAATATCCCCGATTTGCTTACAAATCCAGAATATTCGGAAGCTATCATGACGGTGGAAGGACTTAAGAATATCCCTCTGTCATGGAATCCAGATAACATAATTGACAACGGTCAAATGATAGGCTGTCTGATGACCAGAATAACCACCATGCCTATATACGACGAACCACTCATTTTGAACGAAAACAATACTTCGCTCCACGCGTGGCTACGCCGTGCGGCGTCCAAAGTGACTGTTGCATTCGATGGTTCGGAGTTGGCGGAAGGCGTTTCGATTTATTTTAAGGCTGTGCGCATAAAGAATATCCCCGCATCGTGCAAACTCGGCACAGATAATACCGTAACAAGCGATAAGGGGCTCATTCCGACAGGAGAGGAGGTTGTGTACAGCGAATACGGGAATTTCGATATGAACTATCCCGCGTTGATTACAAAGAATCAACCGTACTATCCGAAAGAACAAAAATTTGGCGAGGATGGTACCGTGTCATGGGTTATGGCTGATGACGCACATTCTGAAACCAGCCCCAATTCGCTCTTCTTTTACGAAAACCTGCAAGGAGAGGGGCCTGATAAATCGACTGTAGCAGATAAAGACAAGGACGGGCTTCAGGATGATCCGTATATTAAAGGCAAGGAGTTTGGCACCTACATAGAGGTTGATGCATATTACGAATCTACAAATCCCCAACGGCCCGGTGTCAGCAATATTACCTATCGCTTCATGCTGGGGCAGAATGTTTATACCGATTATAACGCAAAGCGCAACTGCCACTACAAGCTGACATTGCACTTCAAGGGCTTTGCCGACGAACCGGACTGGCGCATCGACTATGTTACGAAATTCGGTGTTTCTCAGCCATATGATGTCAATTATCAGGGCAAATATTTTTTACCTGACAATGTAACTGACAACCAAGGAAATAACTTCTATGACAATAATACTATCATAGTCTCCAGCTACCGGTATAATACAGAAGATGGTTGGGGTAAACGTGAATTGCTCGACTACACCATTGAATACAAAGATTCAGTCAACGAAGATTTCCCGAAAGAAGAATTCTCCGATAAAGTTCCATCGTGGCTTTCCGGTGCTTTAGCAGATGTCACTGAGCAATATCCTAAAGAGAAAGCCCAAGGCTTGAGAGTACTTAAGATTAATTATAGGAACGCCTATAAGGAGGTAAGCATTAATGCCCTTCTCAAAAGCAGGACTAACACAGGTACCACTGATTTAGCCTCGAATGGTACGGCTAATTGCTATATAGTAGATGCCAAAGGTTCTTATACATTGCCACTTGTTTATGGCAACGCTGTTGACAAGGACGGCAATGCCGTTCCGTCTTCCTACACCGGTTTTTCAGGAGACAGCAGGGTATTACAGACATTTAAAAACTATAAAAATGAAGATATACAGAACACCTACATATTAGATGATGTAGGTCGTACAGGAATCTCGCCTTGTATTGTTTGGCAGGATTCAAAAGACCTCATCAGTAGTGTTTCCTACGACGCAGGGGCTTATGGAGGAAAGGGAGGACTTTCGTTTTCCATCGGTGACGATATTGCCCAGGGCAATGCCGTGCTTGCAATAAAAAAAGATGGCGTCATTGTCTGGAGCTGGCATATTTGGGTAACAAGCAAAGAACTCACCGACCGCATTTGGACTATCAAAAACCACTGGTTTAATACCAGATATGACGTGATGCCCGTCAATTTAGGGTGGTGCTCCGGTCCTAATGATAAAATCAGATACTACGACCGTCATAAGTGCGAGGTTAGGTTCAGACAGATACTGTCGAGGAATGATGACGGTACTCCCAATTTCGGTTCTGAACAGACTGTGACAATTCTTCAGGAGCCTCATATCTCCCTGCCGCGAGGCAACAACACTTACTATCAGTGGGGACGAAAAGACCCGTTGGTCGGGACAAATGCCAGTTGGTCAAATAAAACATGGTGGTGTACCAACGGCACATCACTGGAGCAAAGAACGACACAGCCTGATTTTCTTAATCCGTTGCTCTTTACAATTACCAACATAGATGGCCAAGAAAAAATCATTGACAATCCGAATGGTATCAATCCGAATGATAGGCTTACCTCAAAGGTTTCGCTGGGTCGTATGATACAGAATCCCCATATGTTGAATAACCCTCGTCGTAAAGATTTCTATATCGGCGATAAAAGTACGGATTCAAGTGGCAATGAAATATTTATTAATAGCAGGCCGGGGGAAATTAATGACGAGATTCATTCAAACCTTTGGCTGGATGACAAGAAAACCATCTATGACCCTTGTCCACCTGGATATAAGGTTGCTCCCTTTTCGGCTTTTACGGCATTTACAACTACTGATTGGGCTACCGAAGGTATTGCGGTGCATGGATATAACGTATCTCAGGATAATATGCTTGATGGATACAAGGAGGGCAATATGGAATTCTATGTCGATGGCAAGAGGAAGTTGATATCTGTTACATTCCCCTTGTCAGGCTACCGTGACTACGATGCAGGCGAAGTTTATTATGTAGGAGAGCATTTGTATGTATGGGAAGCGCGCAACTTTAAAAATGGAGTTGAATATCAAGAGAATAACTACTCTAATTTTTTTAAGGCTTATATGCTGGGCAACGGATATATCGGTGTGAATATTTGGGAAGCATTTTACGCTACGGACGCATGCTCGATACGTCCTGTTAAAGAATAGCACTGACAATCGGCATCATAAATAACGCGATGGAAGAGATCAAATGTAACCGAACAAGAGGCTGCAAGCCTGAGACGGAAGCCAAATACCGCCCGGCGTTAGAGTTGTACGCCGCCACTGACCTCTCCTACGTAGAGATTTGCCGTAAGTGTGAAATCTCCATCAACGGATTTTCCCGTTATATCGGTATTTACCACCGCCATCTGATGTTACGGCGCAACGGCATCGAGTGCAGCCGGGAGGAAGCCGACTGTATCAAGATAAGCCAGCGGCGCGGGCAGCGTCCCGAAACCCATGCCAAGTACATGGAGGCTATAGCTGCTTGCGACAGCATGGACTACATAGAATACAATGTCTCGCAAATAGCCCGTGAGTTCGGACTGAGCGGCACGGACCTCGGCCGCCAGTTGCACATGCACTATCCCGAAGTGCTGGAGTTCCGCGAAAGGGCGCGGCAACGGATGGGGCTGGACGATGGTCTACCCCGTGGCACACGCCCGTGGTGTAAGGAACAGTATGCCGAAGCTGTGGAGCTGCTGCAAGCCGACCGTTACATCACCGTGCAAGATGCAGCCAAGAGGTGCAATGTGTCTTACTCTGGATTGGAGCAACACCTGATATTCTACCACAAAGAACTGGTCGATAACCGCATCAAGGTGCGCAAGGAGGCTATGAGACAGCAGCGTAAAGGAGAAATAACGGGACGCGGTACCATTCATGCCCCGAAACCCGACACGGTGGAGGTATATGCCGAAGCCCTCCATCTCTACCGTACAACCCCGATGTCTGTCCGGAAAATAGCCAAGCTCACCGGGGTCTCGCTAAAAGGTTTCTACGATTATATGCAGACCTGGCACATGGAGCTGATCTGCCAGCGGAAAGGCATTCCTTACGAGGAGGGAAAGCCGGTGGACTGGTCATCGGTGCGCAGATACAACCCGGCCACGGCAGCCAAATACGCTGACGCCATAGCAAAACTGAAAAAAGGCGGACTTTCCACGGCAACTGTCGCCGCTGAATTCGGGCTGCACCCCGAATGCTTCCGCCAATATTTGAAAGAGCACGAACCGGAACTGCACGCGAGTCTGGGAATGAAAAAGACGGAGAACGGGGGAACGGTGGCTTCGCACAGTATGGAGAAATACAAGGAGGCCATGCACATCTACGCCACGACCACCGAGAGCATAAAATCGCTGGCAAGACGGTTCGGATTCAATGATTGTTCATTCGGCCAGTTTATCAGACGGCAATTCCCCGAACTTCATGAACAGCACAAAAAATTATTACAACAGATAAAAAAGACAGAATAGAGTTTACACAGAAAGAAACAGATTCATTGAACGCACATGAATCTGTTTTTTTATACCCACACCATCAATCACCCGATACAGATAAAAATAATATCTGTTTCTAATTTGTTTCTTACTAATTGGATTTGGAATAATAATATCCAATTTATCTGCATTTTATATCATACTGCTTGGGTAAGAGCCTACTTCCCCCCTTTGATTGAAAATCACCGGGGAGTTGCCGTATCCGGCAGGCCATTCAGGAGCAAGCTCCGGCCCTTTTAACAATACCTTTAACCTCTAATTGTCAGTTATATGGCAAAGCAAGTAATAGACTGCAGCCCGTCTGCGGGCATAACAACCAACCAATCAAACGAGCATCAGAGAAGGTGGTCGGAAAAGAACTGGCAGCGTGCCGCCAAGACCGGTAACTATGATATAACCCGTGCCGGACTCAACTTCGAGATAGCCAAGGGTTGCATCGTCCAACCGATCGACACCTCCAAAAGTATCCCGCAACGTATGCGCGAGACCCTGAAAGAACGGGGCATCCAGGACCCTAATGCGGAACTTGAACGCAAAGGCAAGGAGGGCAACCGCCGTACTGTTGTCAACATCATCTTCGGAGGAAGCCGGGAGCAGATGCACCGTCTGGCTTTTGGCAATCAGACAGTTGATTTGGAACATGGCGCGGACAATTCATCCATAACCCGGTGTAAAGACATCGAAAATTGGGCCAAAGACATTTACAGGTTCGCGTGCGACAAGTGGGGCGAAGATAACATCATCGGCTTCTATGTCCACCTCGATGAGCGAAATCCGCATATCCACTGCACCTTATTACCAATTACACCGAGAAATAAGTTCTCGTATAAGGAACTGTTTGCCGGTTCTGATAAAAATGCTTTTCGTGAACGGACCATTCAGCTCCACAATGAACTGGCGTTGGTCAATGACAGATGGGGTCTCGGCCGCGGACAGAGCAAGACCGAGACAGGTGCCCGCCACCGTTCAACCGAGGAATACCGGGCAGAACTGCATCGTGAGTGTAACGACCTGGAACGTCAGATAAGCGACAGGCACGAGACATTGAAGGAGCTGTATGCGGATATCCGTAAGGCGGAGAAACGCTGCAAGGGTCTCAATACGATGATTGGAAATCTTGAGACACGCGAGGCAGACCTCAATGACCGGATTGACCGGCTGGAGTCTGACCTCGAATCAGGGAACGGCGATGCCGAAGAATTGCGTCAGCAAATCTCCAGCCTTGAGGATGAACTTCGTGTCACCGAATCATCACTTGAAGACAAACGCCAAAAACTCAAGACCTCCGACCGGCAACTCGCACAGCTTCAGGATGAATTGAAGTCTGTCAACGAGAAACGCTCCAATGCGCTGAGAGAATACCACACTTTCACTGAGAAGAACCAGGAGCAGATGCGCATGAGACTGACGGATGCCGTGTTCGGAAGGTCTGTTGTCGATATGCGCTCTCTGCTGGCGGCAATGACGCCGGAACAGAAAGCCGGCTTCGACGGGGAATTTCTCATGGCAATGGCGGAGAAGCCCAACGAGATCCTGAAATGCGCGATGTATCTGTTCGCCGGGTATCTCGACGGGGCAATTCAGTTCGCCAAGGGAAGCGGCGGCGGTGGCTCCGCATCCGACCTTCCGTGGGGCCGCGATCCAAATGAGGATGACCGTCGCTTTGCCTACCGTTGCATGATGCAGGCTCACAAGATGCTCCGTCCGGCGCCCAAGCAGGTAAAACGACATTGACAATGAATGAGTGCCGGAAAGTAGTGCCGATTTCATGATACTTATAAAGCGACTTAAATAATCGGCTGATTCATAGAGGATATTTCGCTGTCGCATCTTTTATGTTTTCCTTTGCACTCAAATTTCAAAACCAATCAGATGAAACACAAACTTTACATACTCTCAGTCGCTCTGATGGCAAGTGCCGTCAGTTCAGACGCTTTCGCTTACGCCCAAACATCCCGGACACATCCCGGTGATGTCCTGGAGCTTATCTACAAACCGTCAGTCTCATATAACAAGGATGTGGTCGAGTCTCCCGGATGGAAAGGCAACTGGTTCATCGGAGCCGACGGCGGCATCAATGCTTTCCTTGGCACGCCTATGGGATGCAATGACCTCGGCGGCCGCATCAAAGGACAGTTCGGCATCAATGCCGGCAAGTGGTTCACCCCGACTGTAGGCAGCAGGCTGTCATTTAACGGTTACTGGCTCTCTAGTCCCGAAAGCAAAACCCAGACCGGATGGGGAGTATCCTCCGAAATCCTATGGAATCTCACGAACTCTTTGTATGGCAACCATGACAAGACCCGCTTCGGACTGATTCCGTATCTCGGTATGGGTATGCTCCACAACAGAGAGGCACAGACAAATCCTTTTGCCCTAAGCTATGGTGTCATAGCCCAATACGGAATTAATTCCAGACTAAAGCTGAATCTCGAATTAGGCTGCAAGACCACATTCTCTGACTTCGACGGATACGGCAAACCTAATCGCTTCGGAGGTGACAACATATTGTCGCTGTCTGCCGGAGTATCTTTCACCCTCGGTAAGACCAGATTCCGCAAGGTTGTAGATACCAGACCTGTAATGCTTGACAACTCTCGTCTGCGTGAACTTTATCTTTCGCTCTCGGATGAGAATGACAGGTTGTCGCGTAAATCTTCCAGCGATGACCGTATTGTTGCCGAATTGAAGAAGATTCTGGAGATTGAAGGTTTGCTTACTCGATACGGTAATATCTTCAATAAGGAATATGACAATGACGATACCGTCAGTCATTACCCGGTCAATGATTATTCCGGTCTTAACAGTCTTCGCGCAAGGCTCAAGGGTGCTAAGAATGATTACAGTTCCAAAATGCTCAGGGACATTGAAGACCTTGATGGAATAGATGATGAGACTGACTACATCGATAGCCTGATCAATGATGAGCCTGCCGATTCAATAGCCGGATTAGGATTTGCTGCTAATGGTAGTGCTTCCTCGGATTCAGTTACCGTATTGAATAAGGACAATTATCTGGCACTCATTCAGTCCGGGAAGAAGTGCATCGGCAGTCCGATATTCTTCTTCTTTGACCTCGGAACCACTAATCTGACCGATAAGTCTCAGCTTGTAAATCTCGATGAGATTGCCCGTGTCGCCAAACAGTATGGGCTTATTTTGCGAGTGACCGGCGCCGCTGACAGCGAGACCGGAACCGGTGAAATCAATCACCGGCTCGGCAACGACCGTGCCGATTATATCATCACTGAGCTTCAAAAACGAGGCATCAGCACCTCCCTCATAACCAAAATCAACCAAGGTGGCATCGACCGTTTCAATCCCGGCGAAGCCAACCGCCACTGCAAGATAGAACTTTTTCTTACTGCCAAATAAAACTGTTTTTGATTGAAGACATAAATGGTTAAAATGCGAAGCAGCTCGACCGTGAGGCCGGGCTGCTTTGTTTCAAATCATCCATGTCGGTCATACAAAACATATGGTCAAGGATATAGAACACAAGGACAGAGTCAAAGCGTCTGGCAAACCTCCCGAAAGGTGTCTTCTCAGTCACACCCTCCATCGACAGACAATAGTCTCTCAATTCCTCGATATTCATTTCTTCAGTCTGTTGATTAATGCTACCGCAAAATGGACGAATATACCATATACAAGAGTAGCCAGCAATGCCATCCCCTCGTTGATTACGATGAGTCCTGACAATGGCATTGGAGACTCGGGGTTTGCCTGATGAAGCGCGGCGACGACAGCACACACGGACAAGACAATGAAAACAATAATCATTGATACCGGAGCAATCCCTAATTTATATCGTCCTATCTGAATCATCTGTAGGCCACCTATTTTGATATTCCTCCAGTCGTTACCGGAAGACCATCTTCTTTCCACTCGATGATTCCACCTTTCAGGTTGACGACCCTATATCCGAGTTTAGTCAATATCTCGGCCGCATCCATCGAGCGTCTGCCACTTCGACAGTAAACAAGGACAGTTGAATCCTTCGACAATTCTTTCTCTGCCATTTGTTTGAAATCATCAGATTGGACATTGATGTTCAACGCCCCGGCAATATGCCCTTCGGCATACTCCTGCGGTGTGCGGACATCAACCAATTGCACGGAGTCAGCCTTGAGTTTCTTATCAAATTCAATAGCGGAAACAGAAACGATATTGTCGTTGCCGTTACAGCCCGATATTTGTGTGGCACTCATTGTCATTAGAATCAAAAAAATGGTGTGTCGAGCTATCCTTAAAATCCTATTCATTTTATTGCCGTTTTTGCTTTGCGTAGGAGAATACATTCGGCAGGGGCCGAACCATTCAATCGCACGACAGAGTCATTCTGAATGTCTATTGTAGATATGTGGGGAAGGATCCATCGCAAGGCATCCTCAGTCCTCATGTCATCGCAGGCCATTTCGGTTATGGCTCCGTCGCCGAATTTGATGGAATCTCCCTTTACAGTATATGACCCGCTGATGGAGTTGCAGTTTGTCATGATGGAGTATGTACTGTCCTCAAAGACGATATACTGCTTCATGCTTGATGACGTATCATCGGGACGCACATAGTCAGAGTCGCTGAAAACGATATTCTCGATATACCATTGTCCGCGAATGTCGGCATTTACCGTTTCGGTCTGCGCAGCATTATCGACCGTATCCGCTTTTGTTTCTTTGTTTCCCGAGCATCCGGTCGCCGCTGCCATTAATAAAGTAGCAACAGCAATAAGAGATTTACGGTATGTAATCATACAATCAGTCATATTTTTTGATTAGCTCCTGAGCTTTATACTCAAAACACCTCTTTCTTTTTCCAGTTCAATCCCAGTCGTTAAGGTTGGCGATGAAATCGTTAATTGATTGTTCATCGAATAATTCCGGCAATTCGCCCGTGTTGATGTGATAGTCGTAATCGGTCATCATATCATCGACAGGATTTTCGCCATATTCATTATCGCTCTCTTCCATGATTGTCAAACCGTTATTTCTATGATATTACCTTCAGCATCGAGTATGGCACTCTCATAGTATCCGTCGCCTGTGGTTCTCGGGCCGTCAAGATGAGAATAACCATCATCTATCAGTCGCTGAGTCAGCTCATCAACTTTTCCCTTACTACCAACAGACAGTGAAATATGGGCATAGCCGTAATTACTTGTTCTGTCGGTCATTGAGTTAAGCTCCGGCTTGGTCATTATCTCCAATGTCGCTCCGTCACCGAAAGACAGAAGGTAACTTGAAAATGATTTGCGCGGATTATGGTATTTTTCACCGGCTTGGGCATCGAAATACTTCTCAAAGAAACACTTTGCTCCTTCGATGTCATTGACATATAATCCTATATGATTCAGATGAGGCATATTATCAATTTATATTTTCACAATTTCTTTTCAAACATTGCGAGTTCCACATTATAAGGGAGATTTTGAAACGGAGTGTCTAATATCCCTGCAAGTTTATATCCCATATTAAGGTACATATTGAAAGGTCCAGTATTCTTAACCTGCGTGTCCAGTCTCACCACTACATAGTCTTGTTCCTTGCAATGGTTCTCAAAAAACGCAACAAATGCTTTTCCCAATCCCCGTTTTCCAAAATCAGGATCAACCACCAGTGTATGCAGAACGCCAACCTTATCATCCGGTGCAGGAAAACTCCATTCCACTGATGAATAGGCTGACGGTTGCTCCTGATTGATTATTGCCGACGCAACCACTTTACCATTGATTGTCATGACATAGAGCGTGTCAGCTTTCAGTGCGTTTAACGCAGTCTCCCGTATTGGATAGACTCTGGAGTTCCATCCGATAGACACCTTACCGGATTCCTCCAGATTATGTATTTTCTGATAGATATCGGCAACCGAATCTATATCATTGGATGTGGCTTTCCTTATAGTTGGAGTCATCGAGATTATTTTGCAACTTCCTCTTTGAAAGTATTAGCAGGTTTGAAAGCCGGGATGTTGTGCGCCGGGATTATTACGGTCGTGTTCTTGCTGATGTTGCGGGCTGTCTTCTCGGCTCTCTGCTTTACAATGAACGAGCCGAATCCACGGAGATATACATTTTCGCCGTGTGCGAGGTTGTCCTTTACGACGGTCATGAACTGCTCAACGACGGTGAGCACGGCGGCTTTGTCGATGCCGGTTGTCTTCGCTATCTCGCTAACTATGTCTGCTTTAGTCATATTCTCTTGAATTTGATAAGTTTTCCGAACACAAAATTACTAAAAATCGGGCAATTATCATTATTTTGCATGACGAAAGAGCATATATACAATGGGCCGTCAGTCGTATGCCTGATTTTACAAAAAATACTCTCTGCCACTATATTAGTTAGCTGGCAGAGAGCATAGGTATTGGATGATTGTTATTTACGGTCGATAGAACAGTTCCAATTCCATCCAGCGCCGTCGGTAGAGCCCGGGATGCCGACGACCTTTGTATTTCGAGAATGAGGTGTATTCGTGGTGGATGTCACGGTTCCCGGATTTCAGTTTTTTGAGGAGCATACTATTCTGGATGCGGCCGCTGCCGACATTGTATGCGAGACAGGCAAGCAACAGGCTGTCTACGCCGTAGCCACGGTAATAGGCGCAGAGCCGTGACAAATCTTTTCTCAGTATCCGGTCTGCTTCCGCATGGGTGTATGGCCGTTTTCGGTAGTTCTCGCCCTTCTGGACCACATGACCGTAGGCTATTGTCGGCCAATGTTTCGGTTCGTGGAGAGTTTCATAATGCCGTATCAAGACACAGGCACGTTCAAAAGGAGGCAACGCCATCAGGTTGGCTTTACGGGAATCAGAAATAGAGGTGGCGTTGGCTGCCATCGCTGACAACACCACCATAATCATAAGCCACTTCTTCATCGGCGGTAACCTCTTGGCAGTTCCATCGCTGCAATCTCTTCCTCTTCCCGGTCCTCTATCTTTGGCGTCTCCTTGAAAGGCACTTCTTCGGGAACCAAAGTCGGGTCGAATACGGCCTGTCCCTCAGAATAAGGCTGGACGGTCTGCCCGTTTTCAAGCTGCTGACTCACTTCCTGCATCCGATAGTTGATGACCGCCGTGGCTTTCTTGACATCCGACATGACGGTGCGGATGAAATCCGGGGATTCTTCAAGTTCTTTGAGCCATGACTTGAGATAGGCGGCGGAATCACCCTTTACATGTTTTTGTACGCCATTCTGCTGACATATAAGTGCAGACCCGAGTTCGGCCACCAGTTCCTCACGAGCATAATTCTCATCACCAAAAGTACAGGCTTTCAGACGGCCGAGGCGAGAAGCCGCTCCCGTCGAATGGGTCATCTCATGTAGAAGTGTTCCATAGAAGCTCTCGCCGTCAACAAACTGCTCTTTCGTTGGAACAACGATATGGTCCTTTGACACCGAATAGTAAGCCCTGTCCTGTTGCTCCGGTCTGATAGGACACACCCAGGCATTGTTCTCAATCATCGCATCAATAACCGGGAATGAGAAAATCTCTCCCTTCTGTTCAGGGAGTTTAACGACGCATTGTTCCTCCAGCTTCGCATACAGTTCCGGACGGACTTGCTGCAGGTTTGTCTGTGCCACATTGAACACATTGAAAACCTGATTCTTGGGATAGACATTATACTGTTTCTTCTCATCATTGGAGAGTTTCTTGTAATCTTCCCACGGAATCCTTTCCTTGGTATCCTTGTCAATAACAGTGAAAGTAGTGAGAAAGACCGGAAAGGACTTTTCGCCCTTCAGAACATGGACAGCCTCACGTTCCTCCGAACCTTTCTGCTGTGGATTGAGGTCTCTCTGGATGCTGTTGAAAGTACACCAGACCGGAAGTCTGTATCCCTCTTTCTCGGCATGGAGCATAAGCATGAGTGCATTGCCTCCGTTGTAACGGCGACCGTGCAGGTTGCGGGGCCACACAAGCGCACCCTCGGTAAACCAGGGCTTCTCCCAGTCATGGTCGATTGACTTGATTTTGTCAATCATCAGCTCCGTAAAGCGGTCCAGAGCCTTGTCCTCTGCGGAAGGTGTATTCGGATTCTTGGAATATCGCGCCATCAGAACGGAGTCTTGACGTATTCTTTCATCTCAACGGCCTTGCAGCTAAGGTCAAGATTTCCGTTGAATGTCGAAATGCGCAGCTCCCCCTTGGCCTCAATCTTCGCCTTGGGTACTATGAAAGACGGAATGGCCTCGTTGAACGACACAAAGCGCACGAATACCGAGAAGAAATCTTCGCCCACCTTGTCTGTCGAATACGCCGAGAATCGCAGGTATCGGTTCCCTTTCTTGTCGGTAGGAGTCTTTATGTCCTTGCATACGACACCACGGAACTCAATTTCCCCGGCGATGCCTGATTCCGCCACAGGATCCATTTCGATGTTGCCGGCAGATAGATTGAAATAGGTTTTCTTATCAGGCGCACCTTTGATTTTGAGGACTCCTTCGATTGAGATACGCCGTCCCTGCGTGAGAGCCGCGACATCGGCGCTTTCGGCTGCCACGCTGATATTGACAGCAACAGCATCGCCTTTGGTAGATGGCACGTCCACCGACAGGCCAAAAGCCACGAAGCTCTTGCCGTCGGAAGTCTGTTTCACACTTGCGGTACGGTCGATGATACCGCATACTTTTACATTGCATTTAATCATATACTTGAATGATTGGTTAGTTAGTTATGAATTAGTTGATTGGTCAGTCAGTCTCTTGAAATGAGCCTGACATAGAAGATGCAGGCTATTGATGTTTTCACAGCCTCAAAAACCGAGAATACGACAGCCCACACCAACCCTAAATGAGAGTAAATCACGAGAGTGATGTAGCACAATATCAGCAGCATCACAACGAGAGCCGTATAGAGGATAATACTTCTCATCTCTGCAGTCCCTGATTCTGGTCGTTGCCCATCTGCCGGTCGAAGTTCTGTGACATCTGATTGGCGACAACGATATTGTTGATAATACCGGCTATGCGTCCCTGTTTTGCCTCGTTGCCAAGATTAGCGTCGTTAAGTGCCGCTGAAAGCCTTGTCATTTCAGCATTGGTCAGCACATGGTTGAAAGAGCCTCTGTCATCGGTGATTGACAATACGGGGTTCTGACCCTCACGGATAGCCAGGTTGCAGGCTTTCAGACCGGGAGTCAATGAACTGAGGTCTATCTGACGGTTGACAGCCGCATCGGTAGCGAGTGCCATAGCTTCCTCCCTGTCTTTCCCGTCAATCTGCACGGCAAGAGCCATAAGCGATGTGAACATAGTGACTGCCATCTCCATTACCGGGTCATTCGACGGAAGACTCACCCCGCTGTCTTCGGAAGAGAGGAGTTTCTTCATCCAGCCGTCGGGTGTCATTTCCTCTTCAGGAGTTTCATCGACCGCTATATTCTCCCCCGGAGTACCATACTGAGGTATTTGGTCGGCATACTTGGCAAGAAGATTATTTCCGTTGTGCATGGCAGAGACCGATATGTTCCCTTTGGCCGCAATCTCCGCGAGGTATGCTGCAGGATCGATGTCCCGTTTAGCTCCGTCTGCACCTATCAGCTTCACTCCGAAATGAAGATGCTCCCCGGTGGTTCTTGTTCCGGTGTTGCCGGAGACACCGATTTTAGTTCCGGCGTTGACGGTATCACCGGCCTTGACAGCGATTTCCGACAGGTGCATATAGGTTGTCTGATATTTGGAGCCGTCCGGTCGGTCATACTCCAAGGTCACACTCTTGCCGCCGCCGGTGTTGACATTGTGATTGACACTGACGACGCGCCCGTTATCCTCGGTGGCAAGAAGACTGTCACCCTTACACTGAATATCCACACCCTTGTGGAACTGCGTCTGCCCCGGATTCATAGGGTCTTTGCGGTTGCCATAAGGAGAGGTTACAAGCATGAACCCGTCTCGCTTGACCGGGAACGAATAATGGCTTGGCTGCCCGGCAGATGTCTGAATATCAGATGTCGGTGTAAGCGGACCACGCTCCACAGCCATGCTGTCATATTTTGTCAAGTCCATTCTCTCGATTACGGAGATAAGGCTTGAGGCATACTGTTTGGACGATGCGTAACCTGCTTTCTGCAAACCGTTGCACCACCCCCGGTAATCATCCTGAGCAAGAGCGAAACATGCCGAATACCGGCTGTTGTTCTTGAGAATCAGCGAATGATGCTCGTAACTGTCGCCGACGGTGGCATACTTGCAGAATTTCTCGTTGGGCCTGTCATCGGTATAGACTCCGTACTGGCCTCCGGCATCAAGCCATGTTTTCCCGGCCTTGATACCGAAATGGTTGTTGCACTCACGCGACAACTGACTGCGCCCGTTGGCACTCTCAAGAATACCCTGTGCGAGCGTCACCGATGCCGGGACACCATATTTGCGCTGCTGCTCGATGGCATACTCGGCATACTGCTCTACATATTGCTGTGATATGCTTGCCATAGTTATCTCCCTCTGTGAACGGTTTGCGTTTCTTCCACTTCCTCGGTTCTTTCGACCTCGACGCTCTCGACTTCTGGCTTCGGCTTGACAACCTCGGATGCCGCAGCCTCACTTCTTGAAACATTCGCTCCAAGGATATCGGCGAACACCTTTGCTGCAAGCGAGGTCTTGTATTCAGCCATATCCTCGGCAACAAACATTCTGTTCCACTGGTCACGGCTGATCTCGCGGGGCTTCACGTTCTCGACTCCCTCAATCTTGGGAGCGCACATGATTTTATCCTCCTTGGTCTTATAGACGTTCACTCGGGTTATTCGGGAGACATCAACTCCTTCGGGAATGTCGTTGAAGATGTTAAAACGCAGGGAAGGATTGGTTCTTACAAGCTCATAGTATTTCTGCCCCAGTTCCATACGGAGCCGGTCAGCTTCCGACTGATGACCCTGTCGTAGCGTTGAGAAGAAGCGGTTGACATCCTCCTTTTCGGGATAGATGCAGAACGATTCGCCGTCTTTCGGTTTGATGTAGAAAGCCCAGCGTGCATTGTCGTCCTTGAGCATCTGAACCCGGTCAAACAGCACGCTGTTCGCAGCCTCGACAGCACCGGACACATCAATCCGGGCAACCTCGGTGAGCCTGCCCCCCTTATAGCTCATCTCATGGACGGTTCTCCCTTCATAGAAGCCATCATCGGCACTGAGAGACAGCCGGCCGTCATTGTTATAGAACCGTACATAAGTAGCACCTTCTTTTTTCAAGGCTGCCTCTATACGGGCAAGAGGGAACCCTTTGAGCGCGAAATTAGTAAGTGTCGCGTTGGCATCGGCACGTTCCTTGGCAGTCATCACCTCGTCTGGAGTCACACGGAACAGCTTGCGGTTTCCGTCGGGCAGATTCACATATCCTCCGGCCATCGCACCTCCCGGAATCATCACATCATAGACACCACGGGGACCTTTAACAACCACCATTGAACGGTCGGCCTCGTTGGGAATCCTACGTATCATGTCATTGATAAGGTAATGATTCGACTTGGAGTTCCATACCTCCGGCAGATATTCCATACAGAGGCGGTTGATTGAATCGGCGTTTTTAAGAGCCTCCCCGTAGGCAAGTTCCACCTGCTCCTTATCATCGGAACCTGTCAGGGCCATTGCTTCCTCCAGCTCCTTGTTATAGTAAGTCAGGTCAAACTTTTCAAGAAACGCACGTTTTTCCTCCGGAGAAGTGAAGTTGCGGTCGTCAATTTTCATGCCGCCGTGACGGAATATGTCACAGAGGATGACGGCCTCGTGGCTGTCAACCTGCGGCTTCTGCTTCTGCTGGAGTTTGTCAATCCGTGCCTGTGTGCGGAACCGGGCATACTCGATTTTCTCTCCCAGCTCCGCCTTGCGTATCACGTCAAGGGCATTGTTGACATCCGCTTCCAGGGCGTCGATCATGCAGGGATTCTCCTGAAGCTCCCGTGTCCAGCTATCTATCAGGGAGAAATTCTGAGGGCTGACCTTTGCCGGAAGTCCGAGTTCGTTCATCTTTATGGCGGAAGCCACTTCCACAACAAGTCGCTCGTAGCGGTCTGCGTAGTCGCCCGGGGCATGACCTCCCTTCATCACCATTCCCTCGCGGGCGAGACGTTGCTGGTGTCCTGTGGCAGAGACAATCTGTCGCATTAGTTCCTGCACATATTCAGGATATTCGGCATATTTCTTCTGGTCCGGCATATATACGGCGTCTTTTTCGGTGTCGTAATGAGATGATTCGGAAGCTTCACGGCGAATAGGCACAAGATAATCCTTCATCTGCTTGATAAAGCTGTTGACCGATGCCCGCAGCTGCCGTTCCTCCGTCTTCAGGTTGCCGCGCTCGTTGGAGGAACCGAAGCGGTCGAGCACCGAGCGGTACTTGTCCTCGTCGGCATGAGGCATCACGGTTTGGTCAAGGTTGAAAAGCATACGGATCTGCCGCTGCTGTACCCCTTTGTATTCCGACTGCTGTTCCTGTGAAAGCTTCTTGTAGTCGCCGGCACTAATCACATCCTTCGGGTCGTGCTTATTGACATAGAGATCCCAGGCATACCAGTTGAACGGCGTGCCTTTCTCCTTGCCTATGACCGGGATTCCTGCGGCTTTTGCCGTGTGGAAGAACACATATTGCGACGAGGCATAATCCTCGCGGTCAGCGTTGAGCTGCAGGACGAGCGCGTTGAATGGACTTACCATCGGGCCTTTCGGATAGATGCGCGGGGCCATCATTCCGGCATGGTTGAGCCATTGGCCGCCGTTGCCCTTGGCATTGGTGAGGGCCTCGTTGATTAACTGTACCTGACGGATTGCCGCCTTCTCCTCCTGTGGGGATTTTTCTTTCATATTATTCTGTTTCGATTATTATCTGATTTGTCTTGTCTGTGATTGATTCTCCTGAGTGACGGCACGGTAATTCTCCTGTGCGAGCTGGCTGTTGGCGTCATGTCTGGCAAGGACTGTGTTGGCAAGAGTGTTCAAGGGTAAGGCTCCGCTTTGATAAGCCGCCACCACGTTGTCGGGTAGCAATATCGAGCATGGGGTACGGTCGATGTTGGCTACAAGACAGTTGCCGTTGATGACAGGACTTGTTATCCTCGGATTGAGTTCCTGTTCCTCATACTGCTTGAATCTCGGTCCGTTAGGATTGTTATGCCTTTCTATGCTTTCATGACCTGCCTTGTTGACAAGGTTCAGTCCTCCCATACCTATGAGAACCATCTTCAGAATGGGGTTCTTCACAAAGAGTCCTGCGACCACGGAAGCCATAGGTATCAGGTTGTCACGGAGATGTAGGCTCTGCGTCTTGCCGGTCATCATGCCCACAAGTATGTCAGGCATCATGGCTATGACATAACCAAGGTTGTGGCCGATGTCTCCGAGACCGGTGAAACCGAGGTCTGCCATAAGCGAACCCCATCCGGCTTGATTGGCTTCCTGCTCCTGACTTATATTGTCATCGTCAGTGGCGTCGGCGTCGGACTGAATATTTTCTGACATTGGTTGTCCTGTGTTCTGTTGAGATTGAGTATTATCCGAGCGTGCCGCCAACTGAGCTTCTGCTTCTCTTGTAGGCGATAGATTGTTGGCAATCGGGACTTCTTGATTCTGAGGTGACCTGGCTGCATTTTGCGCCGCTTCTTCAAAGGATTTCTTGACATTTCCAACGGCTGTGGCGATAGGCGAGACAAACGCCTTGGCACCACGGCTTATGAATCCACCTAACGAAAATGTTCCTACCGGCCTTTTGAGGTTGCTGTTTATCCTTGTGACACCTTCGCACCTCTCGGCATCAAGCCAGCCGGCCTGTGCCTTGATAGTGTCAAACACATTCTCGTTTTCACCGGACCCGAATACGCCTTGACTGATACACTGCTCTATGGTTATGCTGTTGTCTTTGTTCTTGGAATCCATATAGGCCTCCACTCCGGCAAAAACAACTTCCACTCCGGCGAGTTTCGCAAGGTTGGCCCACGAACCACACCCCATTGTCGCCACAGTGTCTATGGCGAATGAGGCGGCTTTCGCACCTCCCCATTCCCAGCCGTTTGCCTTGTATCTGGCTTCGGCTTCCTTGGCTATCTGTGCCTCAAGCGGAGACCGGTTCAGCGTATATGGAAGCCCGAACAGGCTTTCACCTGCAGCCTTTCTGATAATGTATTCGGCCGTCGATTTGGGTGTCTCCTTGTCAATAAGTCTGTCAACCATCGTCTGTTGCAGGCGGTAATCCATATATGCGGCGGCAAGGTCACAGCCGATCTGTTGAGAGGCTTTGTCGTAGCGTTCCCTGCCGATTGATGCCACAATCGCACTGCGCCACGATATAGTCAGGGCGACAATATCATGGGAAAGCTCCTTGTCATTGACCACGGCTTCCTTGCACATCACAAGATAGTCCTCGGTGGTCTTGCTGTTCCATTCGCCGGTGGCTTTCAGGATTTGTGAAGAAGTGTCTATACCGGGGGCGCAGCGTCCGGCGTCAGCGAGTGAAGACAGAATCCCGCCGAAGCTCGTGTTCCATTCGGCACGCTCCTGACCTTGTTTCTTTATAAGGTCACGGCGCACATCGTCCATCACTCCCGCTACATTGGCATCAAGATACCGGCCGAGGCAGTATTCCACCTCGACAAGTGCATCCATATTTTTAGGTTCGGCCATGTTATACGCTCTGTTTTAGAAGTTGTTCTCTGGTCTGGTTGATTGCATTGTGATAGGCTTCCATCTGTGACGGAAAATATTCCTCAAGCCACTCATCCTTGCCGATTAGGTCGCGGATGAAGTTGACGGCTATCTGACGCTCTATCTCGATGGCTGCCTCGCCACTTTCTGAATTGTTGAACCATGCTTTGGTAAACCACCGGATTCCGAAACGGTCGGGATAGACGCTCACCATCCTCGGGATGTCGAAACTCTGTATGTCGATATCCCAGTCGGCAAGCGGGTCTATCATGCCCTGGCTCAGTACGGATGATTCATGGACTTTTTTTTTAAGCCGTCGGCCAATGTGGAGAGGTAGATCTGCTGACGGATGGCGAGATAGTTCAGGAAGTCTCCGATAAGCAGGTTCTGAGCCTTGCACGCCAATGGCACCGATGACTCGTCGAGTCCGCCCGGATTGCCGAGATGTGGTATGGTGCGGAAGAAGAACTGCCTTACGGCGGCCCATGAGAATATGTTTCTCAATGACATCTCCGTCTGCGTGGGCAGCAGATAGTCACCGCTGGCGAGATCTGCAAGATATGACGGGTACCACCGGAGCATGAGTTTCTCAATTTCCTCACGGTCTTCGTCATATTCTGTCGGAACATCCATGTCGATGGTCTCGAACTCGGGCGTGGAAATCTTTCCGGTCTGGAGAAGCATCTTGATGTTGCCGTAGATCATCGTCAGGAACTCCATCGGATTTATCTCCTCCTCCTGATATTTCACTTCAATGTGAAGCGAATCGCCGACCATTCCCACGACTGTACCAGCCTTGACTTTCTGGTCAACCTGTGCGAAGCGGGTCTTGAGACAGGAATAAGTTACAAGGTAATCGCCATGCCGTAGCATCAGTGTGGCACCGTTGCGGTCGTTCATCGCGCCGCATACCTGTCCGTCTGCAACTGCGGAAATCAGGAAGTTGCGGGTTCTGAAGTCAACACCGTGGTTGAATATGCCTTCGGGATTCTCTCCGTATGGCTTGAGAATCTCCACTCGTCCCTTCTTTTCTTCAAAGGGCATGGAATATCCTGATTTGGAATAGAGGTTTGAATTCTGGTTATAGTTCATGTTCAATAGTCGTTTATCTTCTTATTACCGGTCTTTGTGGCTGCTCCTGCTGCGGCTGTCCCTGGCGTGCTTCTGGAGCGTCCTCTCTCCGGTCGTTCTGTCTCTGCGGTTGCTGTTGCACCACGCGCGAGTTGTTGCCTACGAGCAGCATACCGAGCAATGCGCCGGCAATCTTGCCGAGCCATCCGAAGCGTCCGAAGATGAGAAGCGCCGAGGCAACGAGTCCGAGCATAGACATCATCGACACCTTACCGCTGAAAATATTGCTGAACAGGTTGCCGAACATATTGGCACCGTTGCCGGAGGTGAGGTTGCCGAAGAACTGGCCTATGCCTCCCCAGGAGGATGCCGTGTTGTTGACATTGTTGACGGCATCGGTCACACCGCCGATAGCTTCACGGGCAGCCCCGATGGTATCGCCGACGGCTCCGACAGTGCCGTGAACAGTGTCCTTTACGGCGGCATTGGTTTCCTCGCCGAGAACCGTTTCTCCCACGGTCTGCATCACGGGCTTGTCGTTGATGAGTGCCTCCCAGCCGACATAGCCCACACCGGCTCCCACAGTGGCGGTCTTGATGGCTCTGCCTGTCCCTGCAAGTGTGCGCTGGGGATGTACGATCGGAGCCGACACCCATTTCAATACTGAACTCCATTTACCCATTGTTATCTGGTTTTCTTTGGTTTGACTGTAATAATTGTTGAGTCTCTTAACGCCGGCTCAAACGGTTCTATCGGCTTCACTATCAGGGAATCCTTTATCCACGGCTTCGGAGGTTTTATCCAGGGCCCTATGATCCACTGGTTATTACCGTTGCCTGAACCGTTGCCTACGCTGCCCGGATTGATGCTGACCCTGCCGTTCTGTCGCCACCGGCGGAAAGCGGCGTCCGTGATGCTCCCTTTGTCGATAGGGTCACGGGCCTTGTTGTCAAGTTCAAGCCACACATCGTTGAGCGAGGTGTATTTTACGGCTCTTGCCAGACGGGACAGCTTGCGGTTCATCTGCTTCAGTTTCGGGCGTATTCCGAAAACTATCTCCACACGCTGCTTCTCGGTCATCTTGATATCGGAGAGGCATACCTGCCGGATGTCGTTGACTATATCCACCGATGTCATGATCAGTTCCCTGTATATGGTGTTCCTCTTGGGAGTGAGTGCCACGGCCAGTGCATTTGTCGGCGACTGTCTCAACTGCCGGGTCAACTGCCCGAAGTTCTCTGTCAGCCGACCGACTTCATGATAGAATCCGTATATCTGGGCCGCATACACGATGATGTCATTGAAGCGGTCGAGATACTCGTTGTACTTCCTTTGCAGGTCGGTGGTCGCTTCCACTTCCTCCTTTGTCCAGATATGGCCCGTGGTCATCAGCAGCATCGCCGATTCCTGACTCTTCAGGGCTTTCTTCGCCTTGTCGTCATAGAGAAGTATCATTCCGGCGAGAGTCGGGTCAATCTGGGCGGTTGCCTTGAAAGCCGAGAGGATTATGAGAGCGAAAAGGATGACTTTCTTCATGGATGTATAGACTGTGCCACTCGTTTCCAGCGGGCTTTCGCCTGTCGTGCTATCGTCGCGTTGTCGCGGTCAATCATTCCGGCTGTCGCATTTGCCCATACATCGTTGAAGGTGTAATACCGTATGCTCAGGGTAAGCCTCTGCAGTTTCTTGTGGAAACTGTGCAGTCTGTCGTTCAACGCCCAGAGGGTCTGGCTACGTTCCTCGCCGGTAAGCATATTCTTCACGCCACCCTCGGCGACAGCATTCTTGAGCAATGTATATACCGACACCATTTCGGTTGCGGTCTCGATATAAAGGTTGTTCATGCTCATGGATGCCACTATGCCCTGCGGATTGTCGCCGATTGCCTTTTTCAGTTTCGTGAGGGAAATGAAAATGCGCACACCCTCGTTGTAGAGAGAAGTTGATGCCTTGAGGCTCGATGCGTAACCGTCAACCTTCTGGAGATAGTTGCTGTACTGCTTCTCCCATTCATGAATCTTGGTGAACTCGGCTGCGATGGTGTTCTGCAACGCCGCTGTTGACAACTGGTTCTCGGTCTCTTTCTTGACCTGGCCGTTGATTGCCTCGTTCCCCTCCGCAAGTGCGGTCCACTCCAAAGGGTTGGCGACAACGATGCTCTGGGCACCTGCCTCAAATGAGGCAAGACCCAGCGCTATGGCAAGTATGGATTTAGCGATTGGTAATCTCATAAATTCCTTTTCTTCGTTTGTTGTATTCAACTCTTTCTCTAAGTATCTGTACCAAAGGATAGCCCAGTGCAATGCCGGGGATTCTCAGACGCGGTGTAGTTCTGTCTCCGGAATAAACCGTGACTGTCTTGATGTCGAAGATATTCTGTATAAAGCTGACATCCTCATGGAAATCAATGACACGGTAAAGCTCGATGAACTCCAGTTTCCAGTTGAAAACACCGTGTCGATACATTATCTGCTGGTCAGTGACAGTAAACTTCATCAGCCTAAGATACAGCAGCATATATAGCAGATGAAGAGACATGGCTATCATCAGCACAAGGATAACCGTAGGCAGTTCTGAATCGGCATAAAGGCAGTAACCTATGATGTTGACGGCAATCCATCCGCATTTGTCTGTCACCCATTGCAGAAAGGAAGGTCGGAGGATTATCGTACCGAAGCCTGAAATTGGCGGACTCATCGTTTCAGTCCTCCCTGTTGCCCGACATCCTGTTCGGTATTTGTCTTAGGCGTCAGTGGAATCACCTCGTCACCGGTATAGAAAGGCTTATCCTGCAAAGCATCGTTCCAGTCCTTATATCGTGGATGTAAGAAGAAGTCCATGACATTTTCCTTCGGAATCCCGATGCTTTCGGCGAAACTATGGAAGTGGGCGCAGAACTCACGGCCGGCCTTGTCATTGTCAAAACAGAGAAAATGATGGGCATTGGGGGTCGCCTTCAGCATATGTCGCATCTGTCCGTCGGTGGGTGTGCCTCCGGTAGATACGAACAACGTATTTTCTGCAAGACCCGTGTGTTCCTTGAAAGCCTGCTCATTGAGCTGGTAAAATGCCATGGCATCGTATGCGCTCTCGAACCACGCAACTCCTGTCACCTTGTCCATAGGAGGCAGTTCCTCATGACCGGGATAGGCTATCCATAGCCCCTCGGCGGAGTTGCTTCCGGCGGCCATTCCCTTGAAGGTGGTCTTACCCTCCTTGTTGGGAAAGCCACGAAGTTCCATGCCCACGACTGCCTTATTGCCAGGGATTGTGAGAGGAAAGGAGAGATTGCCGAACTGTTTGCCGTCATCGCGTTTCTTGTATGACACTTTCATGTAAGGCTCGAAAGCCTCCTGAGTCGATTTGCCGATGCCTCTTGCTATCAGGAATCTGGCTATGTGCCAGCGTTGCGAGCTGAACTCATAGTCCATCATTGTGAACGGCTTGCGTTCCTTTACAGGGTCAAGTATGCGGGTCTGTCTCTCTTCCAGCGGCTGATTGAGAAGACGGTGGCATACGACATTCACAAGACGGTCGAGCGACATGCCGGGTCGATAGTCGGCGAAGAAATGCGGATGCGCCTTGATGAAGGATATGATGTTGTAGTTCTTGCGCTCCGGCGGCTGAAAGCAGCATATACCGTTTGCCGACACTATGAACTTGTCGCCGCTGACTCTGCGCCCGTCGCTGCCCAATCGGACATACGACGGGTAACGCAGACCGTCCCTGCGGTTGATATGATAGCCGGCATCCTGCAGGACCTCCTGTATCGAAATCCTCGCCTTGAAGTCTTCATATGTGAGTTTTGGTAATGCCATAAAATCATGGTTAAAAACCTTGACCGCGATGCGGTTCCTGCGGTCGTGGCTGGTTGATTATTGCGTCGAAATTTCTGGCAGCAACATCTTCGGGAGTATCAACTCCGGGCTTGAAATACGGTCTCGGCCCGTGACAGCCACTGTAAAACTCAGGTCTCGGACGGGATGCGGCTCCAAGCACCACGGCTCCTACGGTCAGTGCCGTAAGTATGCCGGCACCAATCTTCGCCCCGTTGTCAGTGGACTGTATATCCTTCATATCGACTTCAGAGAAGATTTTGGAGAACATCTTCATGCGCTGGAGGTCATTGATGGCGAGGAACTTGTTGTAGTCCTTCTGCGATATCTCATGGGTTATCACCTCGCCGTTGATGACCGCTGTCATGGAATACTTCATTTCCGAAGTTCCTTTATCCTTGCCTTTCTGTTCACCTTCCGGTCTGGATTCGGGAGCTACCGGCTGCACTGATATTCTTTCCACAGATACCTCTCTGCCATGCTTACCTTCGCGGAACCATGCCTTGTTGCCGTCAAGCTCATAAAGATCGCGGCCGTTGATGACCGCGCCGACATCGGGGTGTCCTTCGTGAAGCATATCCATCATCGCCTGTTCTTCGGAAGTAATTGTGTACTGCTCGTTCCGGACTGTCGGCTGGTTCTGCACGAGGTTGACCACCGACTGTTCCTGTTGGTTGAGTTCCTGACGGATTTCCGGCTTCAGCGCAATCTCCAACATCTTGTCTTTGTTGAGTGTGTCAAGTGTGATTGCGTCGGCGAAGTCATCCTGTATGACTCCGTTGATGATCCGGATTCGGTCTGTCACCGGCACCTCCTTGATGGAGTTGTTGGTTAGCTTTGCCACTTCTTCATCAGTGAGGTCATATACGAAATCGGCCTGTTCCGCACTCGACTGGATTGTGACGGTCTTCTTTTCGGAATCTATGACAATGCCGTGCGTTTTCAGCACCTCCTGCCACTTCTCGTTTGAGAAATAGACATCAGATGTGATAGCCTGATTGTACGGTACAGCAGGTATTTTGGGGCGTTCCGGCTGAGGAATCGGCTGGATGACGGTCTGCATCTGAGCAAGGACATCCTGCTGCGGTACCGTTCCCTGTATCGCTCCCTGCGGTGCTCCTTTGTAATAGAAGCCGTATCCTCCGTTCTGAAGCTCTCCCGGTTTCTGCCGTCCGTCGGGCCGGACAGCCACCATCGGCGAACCAGCAGGGAACCAGAGTTGTCCACCAATCCGGCGCATGTGCCAGCCTTCCTGATTGCGAGGCGTCCACCCGAGGAAGCCTCTTCCGAAAGGATGCCGGTGCATCATCGGCACAGGCATAGCCACCCGGCCATATTCTCCGACACCTATACGGTTGCCGTGAAGCCCCATAGCCACTCGGCCGTTTGCGTTCCGGGCATGAACGAAGTCTCGTGGAAGGTCGAAGTCGGCGGCGACTATCGAGGCAAGAGTATTGTAGGCCCTCTTGTTGGCGGTGTTGGTTCCCCAGTCAACAAGGGCACGGAGTTGTTTCTCGGATATGGAATAATAGAGCAAGGGGGAATCGTGGCCCTGGACTACAAGCTGGAATCCGTTGCTCGACCCCGTGACCGTCGCCCTCATGCCGTTGCGCATGAGTATGTCCTGCAGTTCCGGGTGCAGCTCAAGATGATGGGGATTTGTATTCTGTCTGATTGCCATGAATGTCGGTTATGGATAAAGGTTTGTCAGGCGAGACCCTTCTCCATAGCTTCTTCAAGAATATCCTCCTTGAAGGCTATGTAGGCGAGGGCGTTCTTGTCGTTCAGTTCCATGCCCCTCTCTGCAAGAAAGGTCGTAAACTCTTCGCGCCATTCTTCCGAATAATGGAGGACATAATCCACCCAGCCGAATATACCGCGCTGAACATAGTCGATGAGTTCTTCCTCCGGGTAATACTTGAACTTTGGTTTTTCTCGGTCCATTTACGGTTTTACATTTTATGGGTTCCGGCGTTGCGTTGCATATTGCCGCGCTTCTTCATTTCGTCCCATAAGTCATCGCTGTATTCATCTTCGGGAACATAGTCGAGACCGCCTTCCTCGTTGGCAATCCAGCAGCCGTTGAGCCCGAAGTTGAACTTGCCGTAATCGCGGCGTTCCTCGTCACGCCATGCCTTTTCATCACCGGCGATGACACGGATGCCCGAAGCTTCGTTCAAAGACACGCCGAGCGTCCAACGGGTATCCTGATAGTCGGCGGCAAGCAGCTTGCCGTTGCGTATGCAGTTGACTTCCGGCTGTGAAAGATGCAATTCTTCGGCAATGAACTTGATGTTGTGGTCGATGACGGCGACGGGAACTGACATGAGCTGGTTGGTCTCATGGTCTATCTGGTAGAAAGCCGGGGCTTTCTTTCCATCCGGCATCGTCATGTCGCTGACGATGGGTTCGCCGTCGTTGAGCGACTTCTGCTGCTGCGGGGAGAAGCGCGAGAGTTCTGCCTTTTCGAGTTTTGGGTAGAACATGACACGCACTTCGCCCGCTTCATTGCGATAGAGCGACAGCTTGGCAGCTGACAGAATCCTGTCGCCGTTGTCTGCTGTGATCTGGATGGGCAGGACAGGGGTAGTCTGTCCGTTTTTCAGTTTCGTGATTATCGCGTCCGGCATGTCCTCGATCATTTCACGGGTAAAGCCGAATCGGTTAAGGATGTTGTAGGGGATGTCATCCTCTGTGAATTTCTGTGATTGGTTCATATTTTGATCGGTTTGAAAATTATTTTCGGCAAAGATATGGGCATTACAGGCATGGAAACGAAGAACTGCCTCCCGGCAGCCTTTCTTTTATAGTTCCTTATCTTTATCAGAAAATCGGCACAACTTTCCGGCACTCATGACCAATATATAAATATAATCTCCTTTCTTATAATTAGTTAAACCTTGCCTTGCCATTCGGCCATATCGGATTTCGGTTGTATCTTTGCACTCCCGATGAAAACCGTTCTTATCACAATATTCATTTCCCTGCCATTATCGGCATCGGCGCAGTTCAACACGATTGCGCCTGCCGGCTCGCAACTCAATAAGAAAGCTCCGCTACAGGTTGTTGATACGACAGCGGTTGTTTCCAGCAACACTTTTCAGAAGGAGAGGGAAGAAAAAGTTCCATTAACAGACGGAGGCGTCAACTGGTATCATCCGCCGTTAAAGGGGAAGCTACACATTACTTCCAAGTTCGGCCAACGCCGTAATCCGTTTGGCAAGAAGTCCTCGGAATTTCACAGCGGCATTGACCTGTCGGCTAAAGCCGGTACCCCCATATACGCAATGTTGCCGGGCGAGGTAGCCTACATCGGCTATGACTCTCGCTCCGGCAACTATATTAAACTGCGCCACGGCAACTTTACCGTCAGCTATTGCCATCTAATCCGTAAACCCAATATCCCCATAGGTTCAAAAGTATTTCCCGGCCAGCCTGTCGCCCATGTCGGCTCAACTGGTCGCTCTTCAGGCTCGCATCTTCACATCACCCTCAAACGAAATGGCCGAGTCATCGACCCGGCCATCCTTTTTTCAATTTCGTAATATCTGAAGGAATTACGCAAGTTCGGGATAAGCAAAATGTCTTCAGAGAAAGATTGACGCTTTGAGGATAATGCGAAAATATGTGGCAACCGAATGGTCTCCTCTGTTTTAAATTTATGAAAGATGCTTAATACCAAAATGCAAGTTGACCGTCGGAGGAAGTAACCTCGAAGTCAAAATTTACCTCCGGCTTCACAACGTAAAAGCAATAAGCACCCATTGCGACCAGCAGTTTTATCAGGGAAATAGACACAGTCCTATATCTTGTGTGAGCCTACTGCGCCACTTTTTAGCATGTCATTCACAAATTATATTATACTTCTCATGCTTAGATATAAGAATCATTGCTAAACAATGATGGCATTCATATGACTAAGTCTTATCTTATCATAATTTCCATCTGCAGTCTTCGGATGATGAATCGATTAATTTTAACCGATTGTTAATCTTCAAACCGCGAATATTATGATTGGTTAAGATGTCCAATTGCTCTATAATCGATTCATATCCTTCTTCACCATAATATGTGATGACTATTTCTTTGCGAGATGCGGATGATGACGATTGCCGAGTGAAAAAGTCAACAAAATACGCATGGTCGGACTCGCCTAAAGAATGACCCCATATAACTATTTTATCTGCGTTACTAAGAATCGTTGGATTAAATGCGAGGTAAGAAGGATCACATGATTTTTTCAAGAAAGTATGTTTTGGTGAAATTAAGCTTCCATCATCTACCCCAAAGACGATTCCGGTGTCAACGGCACCGTGTGGATGTATAAATTTGATATGCGAGAATGGATTATCATTGCCCATGAGCGGAGAAAATGCCTCAGCAATTTCTAAAAAAATGCAGAGGAAACCATTTCCGTAGAGATTCCTTTTTAATTTCAATATACTATGGGTATAATTGAAATTTATTACAATCATCTTATTTGTCGGCTTGTGCCCCACAGAACTGAAAAAGTAGTCTCCAAAACTGTTATACGCGGATGAGTCCTTGTCTATAACATCATGATTATAATCGATTTCGCCCATGTAATCAGCTAAGGCTTGCTTTAGCTGATGATATTCAATCCTGAGCGTTGTGCTCTTTGGATGCTCCATTGAATAATTTGCCAATTCGGATTCAACATCTATCCATCCCATATTTGAATTATAAACAGAATCCATATATTGGTAAAGATCATTATTCATGAGACCTTTACGAAAGTATTTGCTCTCAATAAAGTGAGAGAAAGAAGTTGGCAATCCAAGGCTTAGATCAAAACCATTTCCTATTATTAATGCAATGTTCATAATGGCCACTATTGGTATTGGTTATTTAATTTACAATTTTCTCATAGCATAGTGGAATATGTTGTTTATATATGGTCATAAATTTCTGTCACGGTATAGTTCGCAGACCATTTTCCATCTTTCCACAGGAAAATTTGGAGGTCAGCCCTTTTAGGCACGCACATCTTATCAGATGAATTTGATAAATAGAAGAATTTATCATCTTCATCATATTGAGTAAAGGTCGCCCATAAAGACGATTGTTTTTCAGGGAGGTAAAAACGCCACGTCTTCCCATCTCTAACAAAGTATCCTGTCGGAAAACAAAACAGTCGAACTGAAGAGTCTGAAAAGTGGTCATATACGACTCTTGTTTTATAAATCACTTTCCATTCTCCGCCTTCCATCCGATAGAAATTGTTAATAGATTTCTCGGGAATAGCTAATGAACCATTATCATTAGATATATAGTAGTATTTATCATCTTGGCTATATTGAGTATAGGTAGCCCAGACTCCAGGCTTATCTTTGGGGCGATATTCTTTCCACGTGGTACCATTCTTTATGAAGAATCCTCCCTCATATGTAAAGAGCCCTGTCTCTGCTGCCCATATGGAAATGGATATCAGCAATAACATCAAGAATGTAAATACTTTTCTCATTATTGAAATTTGGGATTTACTTATATATTCACTTGCGTAAAGCAGATTAATTTCGCGTAAATATCAAAATTCGCGTTGTAAGCGACACATTCCGTTTCATCTTTCTAAATCCAAAGAATTTAAAACTTGATTTACATTACTCTGTGTATTGCTATTCGGGGACAGTGAGCCGTAGGGTAGAAGATTTTCCAGAGTTAATGGCCGTAATGACTGCGGTGACTTTGCCTTCTGGGTCAGTTTCTTTTTTTATTTTCACGGAATCATAAGAGACTGGTAATAGAATCTTGCCAGAAGAATCGGCCAAGCCTTGACGCTTATCGATAGTGAGGACTGCCAGTCCAAGGACATGGGTATAGTCATTTTTGTTATATATGTCCGAGGTGGAAATGTGATCATAAAGCATGTCTATTACTATAGTGCCATCCATTCTCATAAGGCCATATTTCTGGGATGTGAGATTCCTCACCAGTTGTAAATCAGCGCAAGTCTGACTGTTTGATGTTGCTTTGAAAACGGGGCCAGCGACATCATGTCCGTAACGATTGAAAATTGAAGTTCTGTCCAGGGAATCAGTGGCTTGTACCAAATTGTCGCTACATGGAGTGAAATGTGTTGGCATAATATTCTTGAAGAGATGGTCTACAACTTTCTTCCCGGAAAGATTATATGCACCCCAAAGGGCATTTCTTCGACACCATATAATATCTCCGATATACATTATGCCATAAGATCTCAGATTTGACTCGTTTATAGGAGCGATAATTTCTTGGCCGGTATAGGAGATTGCTCCATCAGCCATTATAGGTAGTGACCCTGCATAGAAATCATGTTCTGTGCGTCCCGTATCCTTACGAACCAGAAGTGTCCTGGGGCCAAGTTCTGTAATAACATCATATTCTTTAGATAGGAGTTGGGAGTTCCTGATATTATAAAGGACGCTCCCTCCATTGTAATAATTACAGATTACAAGTGAGTCGTTGATAGCGGTGAAAGAGCTGAAACAAGCAGGGACAACTTCATTAAAATTTTTGTCTGCAAGACCATAAAAGCCGTATTTATATGTGGTAAAACAATCCGGAATCATATTGTAAGACAACGTCAGCTTATTATCAGATGGCAACGGTACTATAGTCTCACCCGTGTCGCGGTTATAAATGCTGCCATGACGTGTCGGATGCCACATTCTATCGGATAGTTTATTCAAATCTATAGAATAATATGAAGCTCGTATAGTATCCTTATTGATGACAACAAATTCAGGGGCAAATTTCTTTTCGGGCAGGGACTCAGGAATGGGACCAACAGAGTCCTGAACTATAATACGATTGAGTGAAACAACTCCACATCGAGGATGATATATGTTCCCAAGTTCAAAATTATATGTTGTATCGTCATGTAGAAAAGCAATAACACCTTGGCTATCTGGCGGAAGCATCCTATTAGCTTTCATTCGAGACTCATAAGATTTCCCTGATGTGTTGATTAGGTACATCTCGTATTTTGGCATAGTCCAACATGATGTGGAATAGGGCCTGAACTCACCATAACGATTGCCAACAACAGCGTGACCGTTAACAAAATCTGTGGCATAGTCATACTCAGCAAACTTATTGAGGCGTTCTCCCGATTCAGTTATGAAAAAATATCTAGGAACTATATAGTCATAGTGCTCATAGCACATACACACTCGAGCAATGCCGTCACCAAAGGGGAAGGCTTTATGATACTGGGGTTCTATGACCCAAATGCCATTATCATCAACATATCCCCAAAGTCCGTCCTTTTCTTTGGGGATAAGGGAAGTGGCGATAAGACAATTAGTACTCAGGGTCAAATATATCGTTAAGATAAATAAACGGACTAAACTCAAATTTCTATTTCCCATATGATTATCTTTTTATACATTAAATGTATTACTCAACTTTTCAGTAATTAATTTCAATATTGCAGATTCGACATCCCTTAAATCTTGTTCTAGGGCACAATTCGAGTGTAACTTATATGAGTCAATGAACCCTTTACGCAGACATTCGTGGTAGGGATTGATTAGTTTTAGGAAATCTTCATCAAAATCATTGCAATGTGAATAATATGGCTCCCTTATTAAATTTTCGTATAAAGTCATGGCTTCCTTATTTGGAGCGATATTTTCCAAGAATATTGATATAATTTGAGCCATCACAAGTAATCTAACTCTGCATTTGAGAGACTGTTCTGTAAAATTTAATATTCGTTCTTCTTTGGAATAATTATGAGGGGAAAAAAGCATTGAGTCAATCTTCATTGTATACTCTATATAAGTTGAATGTCCAAATATGGAAGCCAAAATATTTGCTAATTCATAATCCAAACCACAGAGCAATGCTGGTCCAACTAAATGTTCAATTGCGAAATAATCAGCCTTCAACTCATTGAGGAAATGTGAATCATTACACAGACCTTCGATCATGTCATTCAAGCCTGTTCTTATTTCATCATCATCAAAAACATTGTCTTCGAAATTTATAGTTTGAATCAATGAAGGAATAAATGTATTGATTATTTCATTATCATCAATATGTTTACTTGTGTAATGATGCCCAAGTTCATGCATTACTGCGAATAATGTTTGAAATGTAATCCATTGTGGATTTATAATCAGGAATTCCTTAATCCTTTCTTCCTTATTATTAAATTCCTCCATGAGCATATCAAACACCCGTTTACCCTCTTCATTATAGCCTGATAAAAGTAATTTTTTCTCAAGCATATACAAGTGCGAAAGCTTAGGACTTCCAAAATAAAAGAAAGTGAGATAAACAAAGATGTTCTTATTGAGGTGTATTATATTGTTCGTCAAATCAATATGGAGAAAATAATCCTCCAAAAATGATTCCTTTTCCAATAATACTTTTTCATGATATTCCTCATTATATTTGTCGATGTATTTTTCTAAAGCACCGAATAGAGTATCTCCATCACATACGATTTTACTTAATATATTCCCTAATTTTTTCTTAATATCAAATATTGTCTGATTTATGTATTTGCGTCCATTTACAATTAATGTCATAACTACACCATCAAATGTAAATCTTGAAAGTTCCTTTATGAGGTCGTAAATAATCCCATCTTTGATAATTGATGGGATATCGGTCGAATTAGACACTTCAATAATGAATGATAATATATCCTGGGCTATTCCTCCTTCTCCTTGAATTGTCGATACTCGTACAAAAGATTGGTATAAATTAGTTCTCAATTTACTTCTATCAGCTTCAGCAAGTCCTTTGAAGCATATTTTTATATCATATCGCTCTTCCATATTTTTTTGATATTCACATAGGATTTCAACGATTTGTTTTGTACTATTTTGTAAAATAAGATTTGATTATTTCATCTAAGTTGTTAATGCTTACGGAATATGAGGAATAAATATATTTCTCTCGGCTCCCATAATACCAAGTTTCCTTTATTTTATATACGATTGCGAAAAATTCATTATCTTCTATTCTACCAGAAATGTCATCAAAAATATAATCAGTAAGATATTTACCTGTTTTATCGATAATGGCCCATTTTGAGTCTCGTCTTACACCAAAATAGTTTCCACCTAACACGACAACATCTGTAAACATACATGGAATTATCAGTTTTTACGATTTAAAATCGCGTATACCGGTTCATCCGTGTTGGCAGACGTAAATATATTTATTATTAACAGTATCAGTTTTTGATTCAATCCTTATATGGTCTATAAATTGCTTTGGAAAACACTGACTTTTAAATTTATAGAAATCTGAACTGGCATAGCGGTGGACATATCCATCGATATCATGAATTGGTATTTCAAGATTATAACGGATTCTATATTCTGCACCATTATTCTTAGCTTTCGACCAAGGTAAATATGGCTGAGGTAAGTTCAGATGCACTTGATTACCATTGTGTTTTATTAATGTATCGAAATCAAATTCTATGTATTGGTATTTTACTTCGTCCAAACGATGTATTGGCTCATGTGTATATGGATGGAATGGGACTCCAATGAGAATCTTACCATCCGGTTTTATAGATGATGCAAAGAAAAATGCATACTTTAGCTCGTTTCCTTGCCTGTCAATATATGTGAACTTCGGTTGTAAAACCAGCGCTCCACCTTTCCAATTCGGCTTGGGACGTTCAAACTTATAAACGAGCGCATATCCATTGTTATAATCATCTACATAATCATATATACACGGAACAATAATTTCTCCTTTTGAGCTAATAAAGCCGTATAAAGGAATTTGCGCTCCGTTAAAATCTGTGTATTTTAGGACTCTTCTTAGTCCATCTTTTTCTGGATATACCTTATCCCATGTCTGTCCAAAAACAACTGGGATAAAAACGAGTGCGGCTATGAGTAAAAATATCCTTTTCAAGGTTGAACAAGAATGATCTCGTTAGTATCAAAGTTGATTTCCCATGTGCCATTGGGAACTGATTCCCATTGGTATTTGGCGACCATGCGATCCCACCATTGATGGAACTTTGTTGAGGTCTCTCCAAGGTCCTTCACGAGCTTCTCATAAAGCTCTTCATTGTCAGGAGAGAGAATCTTCGCGAGCTCGTTGAGGCCATTGCGTCGTTCAAACAAGTGCATGATCTCGTTCTTTTCTTCGTCGGTGACACGACCTACTACTTTCTTATCTGTCATCGTTTTATATTTTCAAAAGGGTCTAAGTAATCTATTTCGGGAATATCAAATTCATCGAATGCTTTTGATATTCCTTTCAATTTCTCAAGCAACAGACGAGATGCATTGCGCTCATGGTGAGCCATAACACATTGCTGCTTGCTTGGGGTATTTAATTCATGAGTTAACTTTTTATTCAGCAAGATGCAACGCTTACACTGATAGGCATCGCATGTACGGCAGATAGGAGCATGAGTCAGTGTCAGGAGATTTTGATTCTTAATCTTGATACCGTCTTGTAAGGTTCCGATTGGTTCCTCTCCCTCAAGATAGAAACCAGGGCATAAATAGAAATTCCCGTCAGGAGCAAGCGTGACGGATTCGACGCCGGCATTGCAGTTATTCATTTCATTTAAATGAATGCGATCAGTCACAATGTTTACTACGGCTCCTTTTCCTCGCAAGTAGCCATTATGAATCGCCAAAGCGAGTTTCTCAATAGCTTTGCGATACTCCTCAAGAGAATCTGCATTAATGTTCTCAATATCAGTAATGACAATATTGAGCGCGCCATATCCGCCTAAGCGGTCAACTCCTTCTATAAAATCGGCGAAAGAAATTCTTACAATAATGGAACCATCTTGTTCCTTTGATAAATTCTCTAATGCATCAATGGAATCACACACGACCACATCGCCACTCTTATTTGAAGAAACTACGTCAATATGTTCTATGGTGTCGATTAACGAAACATACTCCTCCGGTAATTCAAATGAAGGATAAACGAATTGAACAAGCAGGTTCTCCTTCATTGCCCAAAAGATACCCTCCTTAAGTATATCGTAAGGAATCAGATTCCGATTGCACTTATTATTGGAATAATGGCAAAAGGAAGTTGAGGTATCATCCAATTGTATTATAAGATATTTTAGCATGGCGATATGGTTTGCTTAGGGCGTTTACTTTCAAAATCTTCGCGTCTGCCTTCCAGCTCAAGTTTCCGAAATAGCTTGTTCCAATAATAATTATTGGCGCGGACACGGGCTTTATGCATCTTACATATCGCCGTAGAGCGTTGAAATATGGTAGAACTATCAGCGGCGTCGTAATTCTCTCCCTGACACCATGCACAACCACTCGCCACATCGCATTTGAGGCATTTTTGAGGGGACTGACTGAACCTATCAAGCGATAGGAATGGACGTAAGAGATTATCATTGATGCCATCTCTGACATTGCCAATAATAATGGGTTTCTTGCTTCTCAATGAGTAAGCCGCAAAACGTGTACAAGGATAGAAATTCCCGGCTGCATCAACTGCAAGCATCATGCCTGCACCACACCAGTTCTGATTATCAAGATGATAATCCATTGGCTTGCCTATATAATCTGCGAAGAAAGAGCAAGCAAAATCAAAATACAATTCCTTTTCGATTATTTCATCTGCCAGTTCTATCAACTGTTTTTCAAAAAGAAGGTCGTCTCCTTCATTCCAAACATCCTCGAAGACACAGTTAATATTCACTTCATGTATGCCAAGCGAATATAAGTGCAAGACACTTTCCTTGATATAGGGGATGTCGGCCGAGCTGATTGTCACTTTCGTCGCCGCACCGGGGAATTGTCTTAGCCAAAGTGGTATATTCTTTACCACGTCCTCATAAGAACCCTTCTCGACGCCTTTCCCTTTCCAAATGCGGTTAAGGTCATGTTTCTTCTTTGTGCCGTCGATGGTAATACCAATAGAGAGGTGATTGATATTTTTCTTTATGAACTTCTGGACTTTAGGAGAATCATAGTTTATACCATTCGTTGAGAATGAGAAACGATATGATTCAAACCAGTGGTGCCGTCTTCGGTATAGTTCAAGTTTGATGTAATCGCAAATTTTGTCGATGAGATCAATTTCAAGAAAAGGTTCACCACCGATAAAATCCCAAATCACTGACTCCTCAGTAAATTCTTGCTCGCGGTCTAAGATATAGTCAATGGCGGCCTTGGCTATATCCCATGACATACGCTCCTTCTCGTTTTTTCCTACGAGATAGCAATATTTACAAGCGAGTTGACAATCCTTGGTAACAATGAAGGTGATATTCTTCATCCTTCCATCTTGCCAGGGACGGCTTATTTCTTTAATCTGAGTATCGTTATGCTTTACCGACATGGAAGCAGCTGGAATAACAATAATAACTGCATGTTCTTGAACACTGAGTGCTGCAGGAACCGTAGCAGCCTCCTCCGCAACCACCTTTAGTTCGGTTGGTACACTGTCCGGCACATGAACCTTCACAGTTACCTTTACATTGGCCGCCACAGGATGCATCGCAACGGCCCTTGCAACCATAGTCGCAACTATCTTCGCACGCTGCCGAACAATTGCCCTTGCATCCGTCGCCACATTGACCGGAGCAGTTCTTGGCACAGCCTTCTTCACATGCTGTTTTGCAACCGTTTTTACATCCAGTAGTACATTGACTGCTGCATGAAGATCCCGTGCAACCTCCGCCGGAGTTGTTTGAAGAATTCTTACAATTAGCAGTGCATGAGGAACTGCATGAAGACCCAGTGCATCCACCTCCGGAATTGTAAGATGAATTTTTACAATATGCCGAACATGACGAGCTACAGGAAGATCCAGTGCATCCACCTCCGGAATTGTAGGAGGAATCCATACAATACGACGAACATGATGAGCTGCATGAAGAGCCTGTGCAGCCGGTTGAGCCGCCTCCGCCGCCGTTTAAAGCTCGTTCCAGCTCTTCATTATCCTCATCACATGAAGAAAGGATGCCAGGAAAAGCACTGATAGCGATGATGGGGAGTACTCGTTTTGACGCTTTCCTAAAAAATTCTCTGCGGGAGAGAATACTGTCTTTATCTTTTTCTTTCATTTCCTATGTCCGAATTTTCCAAATTTGTAAGAAATCGTTCCGAGAACGGCGATGTTATTAAGAGTCTGATTTGCCGAAGAAGAAACTTCAGTAAAATCATACTCAACATTACATCCAATGGCAAACTGCCTCCATTCAATCTGTAATCCGCCACCAACCCCGCACTGGAAAGATGAGCTCCAGCTGTTTTGAGATGTTTCGAGATCATTTATAGGGAATCCCAATGATACGCCACCCTTGACTACTATGTTGAGAGGTGAGAGTGGTATCCTATAGCCAAGAGGATATAGGCGCAAGTGAATGTAATTCATATCAAAATCAGAAGCGCCTTTTTTATCATACCCTATTCCAAGTTCCGAATACCAATTTTGGGGGATGAAACTGACCTTGTCTTCAAAGTATAATTGAGCAAGGATGTCAGCTGAGTAGGACATTGTTCCGTTGACGCTTCCATCTGACCAAAGGAAATTAGACCAACCGAAGCCTCCTTGCACTGCCAGATAGAGGTTCATGCTTTCGGGTATAAAAGAACCCAATGTAAGAGGAGTAGGGATTTCATCATCAAATTGACGTACTGGCTCTGCGACTACGGTTTCTTCTACAACAGGCATCTCTTCGATTACTTCCTCAACTTCCTCTATTTCGGGTTCTTCCACAACCTTTTTGGGAAGTTCGGTTATATATTTGGCACTAACATAACCTGTGGCATTCTTAAACTCGATTTTTGCCCAACCTTTTGTAATTGAAAGCACAGTAATTTCTTGGCCTCTATTCAGAGTTCCCAAAATTGCTCCTGAAGTAGAGGGCGTTCGCCGGACATTTAACCGTGAGGAGGAAGATACTCTGTAATTGTTCTCTGCATAACTGACAAGTGCGGAACAAAAGCACAGGAGACAGATTAGTAATTTTCGTATCATGATTGAATTTTTAAGATGTTCACTTACCCAACGGCATCGCTTTTAGATAGCATTAACACAATCCCTTTATTGGTCTTGTCATTATAGAGAATATAGTAGGTTATACCCTTTGTCGAATTCTCAATGGAATATTTTGCAACTCCAGTAGATCCCGTTGATTCAGATGCCGGCGCAATATTGAATTTGACTATATCCTCATAAGTGAATCCATAAAACTCTTGCTTCTTTTTCTTGTCTTTGAACTTACGAAGTTTTATCAATTTGTATTGACCCTGAAATTTACTGGGCCATTGAACTTCAAATTTACTTCCCACAGAGAAAGCTTCTGCTATGTCGCAAGCTAATACCTTCGCCACCTCTGAGATTGGTTCTAACTCAATGACAACATCGTCTATTTTAATCTCATTATCCTTAAGGGATGCCACAGAAGCCCCCTCTGTAGAGGCTGCAGTTTCGACCTCATTGCTATAGTCTTTGCATATGATTGCCTGAAAATTGGGAATTTGCCGGATTATCTCAGTGATAACGCCATCGAAGTCGCCTACATAATCTCGTAGTCCCGAGTTATCGGTCAATGAGAAATAAGGGCCTTTGGCGTTGTTAAAGCTTAATACCGTTGTGTTGCCACCTGCAAGTAAAACGCCTTGCTCAGCCACTTTCTTGAGTTTGGCTGAATTGGCTTTTGCTTTAATTTTTGCGAAGTTGCTACCGTGATATTGGAAAAACTCGTTGTATACGTGCTCATTACCTCGGAATATTTCCAAGGTCACGCCCAAAGAGTCCGCCGTTATTATATATGGTCTTTCCTCAGGAAGAGAGGCGTTAGTAACCTTGATGGTGATAGATTTTGTTCCTTTCTTGCAGACGAAAGGCTTAAGGTTGCTTCCAGTCGAATCCTGCATGGCATTTTGCATGGCTCCGATGATAGCCTTCCGTGGAAGCCGGTTATGAACTTGAGCTTCTGCTATAGTACAAAAGCTGATGGAAAGAAACGCGATGAGAATGAAAGTTGAGATCTTTTTCATGTTATCCTCCTATGTAGGTTATATTCCATCCTTTATCCCAACCTTCTTTAATAAAAGAAGTCGGATCTTCGGATGCTTTGATAAATCTTGATTGACCGGTGTTGGCACTTTTTTCTGTCTTTGACATGATGCAAAAGAATTCTCCCCCTCCATATTCAAGAGACGATATGAGATACCCTTTATCCCAGTATTCTTTAATTTTTTTGGCAATATCGTCTGCGGTATTAGCCCACATATAAGACTGGGCAGTATAACGAGATGTTTTACTCATCACCACTGTCCATAAACCATTCTGACAGGCAATGCTCGTGATATAGTAATTTTTATCCCACCATTGCTTAATCCAATCTTTGAGATTACTCCAAGGGGCTGAGCAAACTTGTTGGTCTGTAATGTCTGTATTCTTGGACATCACAACAACCCATTGGGTGTCGCTTGAAGCAAGCGATGTTATCATATAGCCAGCATTCTTCTTTTCCTGGACGAAACTATCAGGCCATGAACTGGACTGCCGGTATGATTGATTCGTCCATTTTACGCCTTGATTCATCGCAAAGAACCAACCATGTGACGTATAAGCGATGGATGTAATGTATTTGTCCTCATTCCAATACTTCTGGATTGTCGGCTCATCGAGAGGCTTACCCACGCCAGTATAGCGCCAAGTCTGCCCCGAATAACCCGTGTCGGAGGTAAGTGCTATTATTGTAGTATCTGCGAAAGTCGCGATTGAATAACAGCAGAATAATATGATGGTTAAAATCCTATTCATTACAAGGAATCAACTTATTGCATTTCTAATTACCACTGAATGACTGGCATTGTGTTGGAAAAGTTGCCCCACATAACGGGGTGTTGCTTGTTGCGAGAGAGTAACTTGACATTTTTGCTCACAAAATCGAAGAGTTCTTTAGCTGTAATGGTGCGGTCTCGGTCAGCATCAGCCTTTCCACTCATGCCATCTTTGAGGCATGTTGTAAAGAATCCATTCGCCATGTCACGACGCTCTATAGAAGTCTCATTGTCCCTCGAAGAAAGGAACAACATGACATTGGAATCATAATGCTCTTCTTTAACCTCCCTTTTGCCTTGTCGCATCTTGCCTGAGAAGCAGGCATCTGCAAAAATCATCTTATTTTTGCATTTGCTCGCGCTCATTGCTTGGCGGATCATGCTATAAGGCATTTCGCCATCATAAGCAACAAAGCCGCCCTTGTATCCATGACCACTGAAGAAAAATATAATTATATCGTCAGTGCTTGCGTGGTCAAAACGCGCATGGATTTCCGCTAATATTGCAGACTTGGTTGCTGCTTGATCCAATAGGATTGCAGTCCCTGAATCGCCATTCTTATCAATCAATTTCTGCATGGCAATCGCATCCTTCGTAGGCAGATTGAGCTTATTGATGGGTTTCGGGTAATCACCTATGCCCACCGACACAAGAAGCACCTTTGCGTGGGCTTCCTGTGTGGTGAACAGAACTGAGAATGCTAATAATAGCAGTATGTGATGAAGGAACTTTGACATTGTTTAAGCGAGATCTGCCGGATCTGCATCGTTAACGTAGTCGGGGAGATTGTCGTTCGAGGCATAATATTCCTCGACTTCGTTGCCGCTTCCTGTGCCATTTCCGCTTGCTTGAGCAAGTTCCTGGAAGTGAGACACGGACATGTGCTGGTCAGAGATGTCGGTAACCTCGTTTTCTTCAAGCTGACCATTGGTATTAAGATCCGTAGCCATGAGATCGAATTCACCGTCCTGACCATCTACATCAATGAAATAGACTGCTTGACCATTGATGCTTGCTGCACCGATGTTAGATACCGAGCCGTCTTCGTTCTGAACTTGTTCAACGCCAAGCACCTCAACTGTCATGTCCTCCTCTCCAGTTTCTTCCTGATGTGTCTGTTCTGTCTGATGAGTAGCGGTCTGATGAGTGTTGTTTCCGGCTGAGTGGTGGGCATAGGTCTGACTGCTGTGGGAGGTGTCAACGCCGGTTGTGGCATGATGAGCAAAGTCATCCCGCTGTTCGGGAGTCATGGCATTCCATTCGTTTGCATAATAGGTGCCATAAACATTTCCATGCCATACGAAGCAGCCGCCTGCGCCTACTTCGCTACGAGCCGCTGCGAAAGCTTCGTTAAAGGACATGCTGTCATTGACGCCAGATGCTACATTGCCATAGGCTACGGCTGCGACCTCATCTTCTGCCTGAGATTGTTCTTCAGTTTCGTTCTCTGGTTCTTCCACTGCCTCATCGAGATTCTGGCGAGTGGATGCAGTTGCCGCAAAAGTGCTGGCTCCTCCGAGAAGGATTCCAGAAATACCGCCGATTGAGACTTCTTTCCAGTTAAGGGCTTTTTTCTTGGGTTGCCCAAGAGTGGTTTCGTTTGTTGCCATATCTGTATTCTTTAATGGTTTGTTTCGTTTTTATGAAGCAAAATTAGCATCCCAAAAATCCGAAAACAAGCATTTTTATCTTCATTGTATGTAGGGGGTACTTTAATACGTGAAGCCTCACATTCGAGTCTATTCAATTCTGAAAATTACAATTGCACATTCCACATTTCTTCTTGGTCTTAATCGTATCATAAGGAGTAAAACCCAAAAAATTCTTGCATTTAGGATTGGGACAAATATAGTCTTCCTTGAACTGTTCGTCTAGTTCTCGCTTCTTTATGATGAAAGAGTCATCTTCTTTGTTTCCTTTCATATAAAAATATATTCCCATTCCTAATGCGCCGGTCACGAGAACAGCTCTAAGCCATGCCGGGATAGGGATATTGGGCATAACAGACGGAATTATCACACAGAGCATAGATACTTGCGAGAGGATACCTTGAAGTTTCTGTTGGTTTTGTTTTTTTTTATCTTCCAACTGTAACCGTAATAATGCCTTATCGTATCGTTCCCATACTCTTCTCAGGTGTTTTATTGAATAGCTCGGCTGATAGCCTATCAACTTTAGTATCTTGGATAAATTGATTCTGTATTGGTCTTCACCTAGTTCGACAACACTTGTTTGGCTTATCCGGCACGACTCTACACTTTCTCCATTTACGTAGGTTGAGTTCATCTCATTGAGGTTCTCCAACCTTATCCCGTTTGTGCTGAGTATGATTCGGCAATGTGCGGCCCCATTTGAAGGATTGAATCTGCTCACAGAATCAGGCACACTATTATTGACATCCATCCGATAGGGCTTGCCATCCACTACAACCATGAGTTGGTTCCCTTGCGGCTCTCTTCCGATGAGTAATTCCATGTCTTATCTAATTGTCTTATCTAATTGAGCTCTCAATTAAGATGCGTCGCAACTCTTTGAGAGCGTCCTTGCCAATTTTCAGTTGATAATCAAAGGTCGCACCATCGCTTAATATTACCAGCTGACGAGCAGTGTTTATTGAGTAGATGTGACTAAGATTAATTATGTATTTCTTTCCAACCCTCGCAAATATCGACGCTTCTTCTTGAAGCTTTTCGCTCAGCATACTCTGCATCTGGGAGAGGTTCACACATACGACCCCTTTCAGATTATTGATTGAGACGATATTTGTATAATTGCCATCAGCTTCCAGATAGACGATGTTATGGATGTCTATTCGAAGAAGCTCAATTTTTGTATTTAGGAAGAGATATACCGGTTTCATAATTAGTGATTTTACCTATTGTCGAATCTGAGGTTAGTATGTCCGATGGTGATCATATCGCCTACATCCAAATATTTCTTCTCTCCAATCCTCACTTCCTTTCCGTTGACTCTAACAGGGTTGGAAGCATTGAGAACCTTTAATATGTAGTCGAATCCATATTCATCCGCCACGATGTTTATCTCTATTGAACGGCGGCTGATAGTATCATCCCCCGACAAGGAAATATCACTTGGCTCTTCTTCATCTTCTCTTCCGATTACTGTTCTACCTTCTTTAAGCTGATAACGTTCTGCCACAAACCCCATGAATTTTTTTCTTGTCAAAAACAATGATTCTCGAAGAACCGGCTGCTTTTTCTTTAGATCCTGAATGTCCTCTTCTCCCGGGATTTCATCTTCATATGAATGAGCCGCCTTCTTATCCTTTTTATAGATAGTCTTTTTCTTATCTTTCTTAGGCTGTTCTGAACTCTGGCTCTCCTCATTATCCGAAGACTGATTAGAAGCGCCTGATTGAGATGTAGATAAAAAGGAATACGTCTGAGGATCTTTCGATGTATCGAAGAGTATATGAAGATTATGCCTGCACTTCGGATTGGGGCAAACCAATTTACATTGGCTTTGTTGTTTTTTCTTTTGTAGTTGTATCTTAATACCGCAGTGGACGCAGATAACGTCCATTACAATTTTAGTATCCATGGTTAGACTGGCATTAATTGTTCTTTATTCTTCTCACATAACCATTTTACTCCTAATACACTCACTTCATAAAGGAGATAAAGCGGAATCGAAACAATTATTAAAGTAAGGATGTCGGGAGGCGTAATGATAGCAGCTAAAACAACTATAAGGATGAAAGCATGTTTTCTGTAGTTTGTCATCAAAGAACTATTAATCAGCCCCATCTTAGCCAAAGATATAGCAATGACTGGGAGTTGAAATACGAGTCCCATTAGAAATGTCAGAGAAACGAACAGAGACAAGTAGGAGTCCAATGATATCAGAGCTTTAACATCCGGAGATACATTATATGAGGAAAGAAAACGACAAGAAACCGGGAAAAGAACAAGATACGAAATGACCATCCCCAAGACAAACAACCCATATACTGCTACAAGTATTCGAGAGGCATATTTCTTCTCATTATCGTATAATGCCGGCGTAATATATCTCATTAGTTCATATAGAACATATGGGGACGCCAAAAGCAATCCGATGTAGAATGAGGCTGAAAGATGCGCCATGAACTGGCTTGATATATCTGTGGTGATGAGTTCTACATTATTGGTATAAATATTGGTTTCAATACCAAATTTTCCAATAAGTTCCCGTAATATTCGAAAAGATATGAAGTCTGATTGGCAAGGTGCAAGCAGAAACCCAAACACAGTTTCCTTGAAGCAAAAGATAAGTCCCATGAAAAACACTACACATAAGCTGACCTTCATAAGCATCTTTCTTAATTCATCAAGATGCTCTTCAAAAGTCAGTTCTGTTTTATGTTTTTTGGGTTGAGTCTTATTCTTTCTTTGGAACACTTTCCTCTGGAAGCTTTACTTCATTCTCTGAAGATTCCTTCGATTTCTCTTCTTTTAGAGGCTCGTTGACTCCTTGCTTAAAAGAACGAACCCCTTGCCCAAGACCTTTCATGAGCTCCGGCAGCTTTTTCCCACCAAAGAGGAGCAGAACCAAGCCACCGATAAGGAGTAGTTCGGTTGTGCCTATCATGCAGGGGATGAGACAGATCATATTACCAAGCAACATAATTGTAGTAATTGAAATAGTTGAAATAGTTCATGTAGTTCACGTAGTTATTATAGTTATAGTAGTTTCCATAGTTGGAATAGCTGCTATAGCTATAATAACTGTAGTAGCTGCGGTAGCTGGAATAGCTGCTATAACTGCTATAGCTGTAATAACTATAATAGCTATAGTAACTATAGTAGCTGCGGTAGCTCTGATAGCTACGGTAACTGTTGTAGCTGCGATAGCTTTGATAACTCTTATAGGAAGAGTAAAAACTATTGTAGGCGATAAGCGGCATTTTGTCGCCAGATTTACGCTCATTTGATGCCAGAGCATCAAGAGGAGCTACACTTGCGATGGATGCTGCTGCTGCGACTTTGCCGATTCTCTTGAGGGCTTCTCGCCGGTTGATTTTTTTGTTGTCGTCCATCTTCATTTATTTAGGAGGGTCATAGCGATATCAACGATTTTGTTTTCATCGAAAGAATTCATACAGTGATTCTCGTTAAAAGGACACTGAGTAGAATAGTTCTCAGACACATGTGGCCCGAGGCATTCGTTTACACACTGACATTTGCTTTTGTCTGCCTGTAGACACACATGGCCATTATATCCGTATCGTTCGGGTTCTGTTGGACCGAACAAGCATATTGCCGGCTTTTCAGCGAGCTTAGCAACGTGCATTATGAAGTTATCTGGAGTGATAACCAAGTCGGCCCTTTTTACCACTGCACATACTTGACGAGGGGTGGTCACGCCAAGTAATGAATAGGCGCCACGAATAGGTATGTCACCATAGCCACCGACTTGAACAACAAAACACTGTTGTGCTAAGAGACGTTCTACAATCATGTGCCATTTTATGGGGTGCATCATTTTTCGAGGACTTTCCGACGAGAATGAAATAACAACGGTCTGCTTCCCCCAAGGAATATTAGAAAGTAACCGATTTGTTTTATCATCAAGTTCTTGTTCCGCCAGATAGAGCTTGTCATCTTCGTCGGAATCTATCGCGAAAATTTTGAATACGATAGATAGAGCCTTTCGATTTATGTCGTTAAAGTCTGGCCGACTCCAGTAATCATTACATACAATATCTGCATCTTCCGGAGGATTGCCGATTTCTGCAACCGCCGGGTGCCCAATGAAAAACTGAGTGTAATTAGTCCGTCGGCTTATGTGAAACTTCTTGCCGTACGTTTCATATGCTTTCTTCAATGCAGTAGAAAGCATGAGAATGTCGCCGAGACCTCCAACCGGATCTATCCAAATCGGAGTTTCCTGTGCCAGTCTTTCAGGTGTGAGGTATTCTATTCTGGTACTCATTTAGTATTCCTTTGAGGCAGTTTTAACCCAGTAATAGGTTCAAAATATTTCTTCAAGAAAATTTTACGAGATAGACACTGATCTGTTTTTCGCATAAAATCTTTATGGCCATTATAAGCATCGAGAGGACAGCCACCGTGGCAAATGCGCCAATATTCGCATCCTTTGCAATCTGTATCACACAGGACTTTTACACGGCTATCAATCATAGCCCGTTGTTCATCTGCAAAAATTTCTTTAAGGGACTTTTCCTGAATGTTTCCGTATAGCAGAATGTCCCAGTCTGCTGCTCTGCCACATTGAGCAGTCTCTCCATCCGGACCAAGGTAAAGGTGAAGCCCGCATGTAGGAGAGTCACAGCATCCGAGACAATCGTAGTCTGAAGTATAGTGCTTCAGATAGGTGTCGAATGGGTCGATATGTTGGTACCGATTTCGATGTTCCCACCATTCCTTAAAAACGGCACCTAAGAAATCTGCGAACTCTTCTTGCGTGATGGCAGTATCTTGAGATTCCTGCGCTGCGTCATCATAGACCAAAACAGGATGAATGTCAAAGCCTCCTTTTAGTTTAAGGTTCGACAGATGATGGAATATCTCAAGAGGCTTATCCAAGACCTTTTTGGTGACAACGTATATGAATCCCCAGGTAATTCCATTCCTTTCAAGAAGATTGACACCTTCGAAGAATTTCTTATTGTAGAGACGGCTGTCGCGTTGCTTTCCAAGACCACGAACTCCGTGTATCGGTTCATAACTGGTACCGATGACATGAATACCCATTTCCATGAACACATCAAGAAAATCCTGATTCATCATGGTTATATTGGACTGAACAGCAAATTTGAGGCGGTCTTTAGTTTCAGAACATATCTCCTTTGTGTATTGTAATGCGGTCTTGTATAGATTAAGACCTGCCATACAAGGTTCACCTCCGTGCCAGATAACACGGATTTCTTCATTGGGACATTCCGTAAGATACTCGTTGAAACGTTCAAAAACGACCTTCAACAAATCAAGAGAAATGGTACGAGGCTTTTTGCGGTGAACCACATCGCAGTACACGCAGTTTGCGTTACAAGCCTCTGTTGCTTTAAATATTATAGTTGGCATTGCGACTTGTTGTTGGTTTGTAGTTTTTGCTTATGGAACTCGATAGCCTCAAGTAACTCAGTCATTACGTCTGTACATTTTGAGTTCTCGTTTCCTTCTGACTTGAAATAGCCCATGCAGATTCTAAAAGCAGGACAGAAAGTACAGCTGTGAGAATCAATAAATAGCTCTTGCCATTTTTTAGAATATCGTTCAGCTTCATCCGCAAACTTTTCAAAATTAAGGTGCGGATAATTGGCTTCAAGTACATTGCCCTCTTTCAGATCTTTTTCTGAAAATGCGAGTTGCATCGTTTTGTCAATATGAATATATCTCTCAGGATTGACAAAATCAGCCAATGCCGGACTTACGTAGTTTTCTCCATCATAATATCTCTCCATGGTACTGAATGGCTCAATCTGAGCATGAGGCATTGTGCCATAGAAAGCATAAGTGATAAGATCAAGAACGGGCTCTTCCAATTTCGCATCTGGCGGTAACTCTATTCCTGAATGAATTCCGAGTGAAGAAAGTATCTGTGCATCTTTACATGCTTCCTTTTCTGCACCGGTAAAGATGACAATGACGTTTAATTGCCGTAAGAGACCTATCTTATGGTGGATATTACGGAATTGCCCCAGACGATTTATATAGAGTATGACAGGAGTGTTACCCCATGCCGGATTGATGTCAATTGTTTCTAATGATGCATATTCATCGCGATACACAAAGGCATCAAGTTTTGTGGACTCGTCAAGATTCTTTTGGATGTTCATTACATCAGCCAAGTCTTTAATCTTTACAACGAGTGCTCTCCCTTTGAGACATTCCTCAATGGGCCAGTCGTACTCACATACGAATACATGAGTATTGGGATTTTTATTTGATCGGATAAACTTGTGCATTTCGTATTTTTGCTTCGTTTACGAATTTGTTAAGACAATGCGATAGGCATCCTCCGGAACACATATCCTTCTGGCGGTATTCGCAGGAATCGCATTTTTCATAGAGACCACCTACCTCAATTCTAACAGCTTTATGAAACTGGTCGAAGTATTCACATAGCTCTCTATGATTTTCAAATTCAAGGAGCGATTTTTTGTTATAGGTCGACAGTGGAAAACAGGACCACACTTCCATGTCCGGGCCAACATCAATAGCGGATCCACATCTGAAATTGACATGTCCAAACGTATGTTTGAACAATTTGCCAATCTCGTCATCAGTGAATATACACATTGGCATACCGCAGTCAAATCCAAGATGAATGTCGAAAGCCTCGAAGGTAGGTATATATGCCATCATCTCCTTCGCCATTTGACGCATTTTCTCGGGAGGGATACACATATTCTTTTTGCCGGGAATAGGATGTGCAAGTCCTAAACGAATATGTCTCTGGAGCCCGTATTTATTGATTGTATTAAGAGCATAGGAGTAGTCAAATCCTAACTTATATACGTTTATACTGAGTGTAGTAAATTTTGCAAAAGCACTGAGGAATCTGCCTATAGTCTCATTTTCAGAGAACGGTGTTTCCTTAGGATTATTCAGATTCACTACGAATGAGAGCATCGCTGGGTCTACACACTCCAGTTTATCGATAGCTTCAACGAGTATTTTCTCGCTGACCACTCCGGAGGTGAAGACTGTGACATGCATTCCTCTGTTGATGATATAGAGGATATAATCAACTATATCCGGGTGCAAGAAAGGTTCTCCTCCCAGAAGCGAGATGTTTGTGTCACCTCCTGACTGAAAGAAGTCAACAATGTAAATCAAGTCTTCCCATTTTAGAATGTCCTCGGGGGGAGCATCATGCATATGCTTTCTTGCAAAGCAATACGGGCATGACCTGATACATTTTTGTGTTAAGAGAATATTGGGCATGTGAGTTAAACTATTTCAACTGATTTATAGGTAATTATAACCGATTCGATGTTATAATCCCGTTGTTCAGAAGTATTAATATGTTCAATTGAGTCCTTCGTACTTAAAAAGAATCGATTTAAGTCCAAGGCTTTCTTTATTGAGTAGAGATCTCCTCTGATTTGAATAGGGGGCAAAGACTCAAGATTTTCTCCGTTCTCTATCTTAACTTCCCGAAGAAGTCTACCTATAACAGTATCTTTTTCGATGAATACTGCATTATAAGCAACTTCACCCGATGAGGTCCTGTTTATTCTTCGGATGTCCTGTCCAAGAATCTGATACACATATGGCTCGATTGTCCCTGTATCTCCTTTGCTGTAGCCGGCTACTGCTCCAACAATTTCTATTCCTTGATCTACAATTGCTTTTTTTATATACGGCATGAAATCTTGAATTGCAGGAATTTCGTTTTCCCAGCGGCTCATTACGTCTTGTAGAATCCAATGAACGCTGGGGATATAGGAATAATCGTTCAGTTGGTGATATACCAACGCATATTTATCCCAGAAGGTCAGAATATGGTCATGCCCTTGTATGCAACTTTTGATCATACGACCTTCTTCACTATCTGGGAGATAGTAGGAGTCTCGATCATAAGTCGAAATTACAATACCATCAGGAGTATAAGTGGCTGCTATCATTTTATAAGCATAATCTGAAGCCAAAAGGAGGCATTGCCATCGAATATGAGGCACTTCCTCTGCTTGTTGTCCTTATTGATCCTTTTTCGCCACCAAAGTAGCCGCCGCGAAGGACTCGCTGTTCTTTGTCTATTTCAGGGTCTCCGGTGTTGTAGTTTGTATAGATGTCCTGACACCATTCAATGACGTTGCCACACATGTCGTATAATCCGAAAGCATTCGGTTTTTTGCCTCCAACGACATGGAGGGTATTTCCACTGTTCCCGGAATACCATGCATAGGAATCAGGCATGTCTCCACCAGCAAACTTCGTGTACTTATCGGAAATTGAACCATCGGAATTGAGGGTTGCCTTAGCTGCATATTCCCACTCAGCTTCTGTTGGTAATCTGAAATTTCTACCTGTGATTCGATTCAATTTCTCAATGAACAACTGACAATCCTCCCAGCTTACATTATTAACAGGGTAGTTGTCATTGATAATGGAGGATGGGTTGTTGTTCATTATCACATTCCATAACTTCTGAGTAACTTCATGTTTACCCATGTAGAAGTCGCCAACTTGTCTCGGTTTCGCAGGCTTTTCATTGGCATCTGCATAGGCATCAGAAGCATCGTCACACCCAAGTTTGAAATTACCACCAGGTATCTTCACCATTTCCAAATGAATACCATTAATAGTGAAAGTGTCAACCTGTTGAACGTAACCCTTGGAGAGTTCTCCCCCCGTTCCCCCTGTTGCAGCAGGTATCCAATTGCTAAATGCGAAGTATGCTATCGCACCAACAGCGCCAATAAGTAATATAAATAATGGCAACTTGGACCGATTGTGAGTATCCTTTACTCTTTTGGTTTTCTTATTGGGATTTTGTTTCCTGATAGGTTCATCGGGAATTTCCGAGGATGCGGCAATCTTGTATACTTCATCTGCTGTCGGACGGTCTTCCTTATCTGCCTGCATACATAGCTCTGAAATACGACGAATTTTTTCATCCTGTATTTCTGAGAAATCAATCTCCGCACCCTCATATTGTAACTGACGGCCAGTTGACAATTCATCAAATGGCATACTTCCGGTTGCCAATTCATATATGGAAATGCCAAAAGAGAAAATATCACCTTTCCTATCAGGACGTCTATCGGCTTTTTTGGAGCTAAACTTCTCAGGAGGGGCATAAGCCTCAGTCATACTTGTCCCTTGATTCTTTAAATTGACACTATGACTTAACCGTGTCTTTGTCTTACTGCTAATACCGAAATCACTCAATACATAGCATGCCTTCCCACCTGTATTGTCGATGAGAATATTTGCGGGCTTTATGTCTTGATGAACAATGCCGTTTGAATGAAGGTATTTCAAACCATTAGCTATCTGGATAATGGCATCCATCAAATCTTCGGCTGTCATCTTGCCTATTTTCTTGTCGAGACTTCCGCCATCGCAAAATTTCATGACAAGATAGGGGATATTTCCCCAACTATCGAAATGTTCAGCCTTTAAGATATTGGTGTGGTTAAGGCCCTGCATTCGAGTGTATTCCTCAGACAAGTCGTTAATGCCGTCTTCATCGAGATTTGTATATATTTTTAGAGCAACGACGGTATTCGTCTTGGTATCAGTGGCTTTCCAGACGTCGGCAAAGCCACCTACACCAATTAGCTTCTCAAGAGTATATCTTTCGTGAAAGATATCTCCCGCTTTAAATTTATGAATAGATTTATTATCGGCCATAGGTCCCTTAAACGTTCAGATAAATGGGATCCTCAACAGGATCTGTATTATGTACTCCTCTACCGGGATTCCCTTGATTTTGTTGCTGCTGTTGAAATTGTTGTGGGATAGCTGGCTCATCATAAGCATTTAATTGATTCAACGCATTATTAGCATTCTGAGCCATTTTATTTATTTTTTTCAATACCTGTTCTTGTTCCGAACTCATTGTTTTCCCTTTCCGTTGTGCATTTAGGTCATTTGCATTTGCCACGAAATCTCTCAAAGCATTTGCTTCTGCACTCGTAAAATGCCTACGTTTTTGAGCATTTAATATGAATTGGTTGATAGTACCAATTGAATTATAAGTATTCCGTAACATATTCAAATAGTCTTGCGAGACGGGCACAGGAAGTTCTGAATGTTGAGGTTGAGTATGATTATCCGGTTGGTGCCCATTGTTGCCACCATTGTTGCCTCCATTATTGCCACCATTATTGCCATTATGGGGGGAGGATGGCTGATTAGGCTTCTGAGGGCGTACCGGCTGATTGGGTTTTTGAGGAGAATTCCCATCACTAGAATTATCAGAACCATCAGGCTGTTGTACCTCTTCATTTGAGCCCTCTGGCTGTTCAACATTAAATTCTTGATTTGATGAGCTTCCGCCATCTTTATCCCGAGAAAAGAACAAGATTATACCAATCGCAACGATTGCAATAATTGCTACTATTACAATATATTGCTTATTTGATTGCCAAAAATTTGGCATCACGTCAGTATTTTTCTTGATGGGCTTGTTTTTGGCAAGCACAGGCTTTGGTTTACCTTCATCGTATCCGGCAGCTTTACGAGTTGGAATGACACCTCCATCTGTCACACAGGCAACTTCAATTGTTGCATTATCAGTCCATCCTTCCTTAGAGCCTTCTTCCCAAAGGTTCTTAAGAGCGTCTTCAGACGATGTGCAGTTGTCAGCCAAAATTGTCTCTATCCTGGAATCATTTAAGAGACCACAAAGGCCATCACTACAAAGTAAGAAAACGTCCCTACGATGTATTGGATATATTTTCGTTTCCGGATTTGCCTTTTCTCCACTATCACCGAGTGAACGGGTTATGATATTTCCATCGGGATGGTCAAACGCATCATTTTCTGAAATTTTACCTTCGTCGACCAATGATTGAACGTATGAGTGATCGTGGGATAACCGCACGAGTGAATTTTGGGGATTATAGCAGTAGATTCTACTATCGCCACACCATCCACAATATGCCTTTTCTCCGAGAAGCCAAAGCAAGACAATCGTACTGCCCATGCCTTCTGATTCTCGGTGAGTCTTTGCATACTCTTTAATCAAAGCATCGGATTCAATGATAGATTCCTTTATAAAAGAATTTATAGCATTATCATTGCCAATTATGTTTTCAGGGATATTTGAGAATCTTCTCTTAATTCCTTCAATAACAAACTCGGACGCTTTTTCTCCTGATTTCATACCGCCCATGCCATCAGCCACAACCAAAAGGGCTCCTTTAGTTGACAGTTCAATGTCATGATCATTACCAATATCAGAATTGTCGCCTATTCTATCAAGATTGGGACATACCCAATAGTTATCTTGATTTTGACTTCTTCCAGCCTTATCGCATTTTGCTGCAATATTGAATAAAATACGGCTCATATTTTAGATGTATTGGTCTTTCTGATTTAATAATTCAATATAATTTCCGATTCCATATTCTATTGTACGAAATGTCTCGTTACAACCTACGGATCTTAATTTATTAAGAGATGCGATCGTATAATTTTGATAATGTGACTGTATATCAATAGGCATATCTATATACTTTATATTTTTAGGCTGAGCTAAACAATTAAATATACTTTCTGCCACATCATTAAAAGAAGCGGGGATGCCGGTTCCAACATTGAAAATGCCTTTTATATTTGGATGTTCAAGGAACCATATGACGACCTTTACGCAATCTTCTACATAAACAAAATCTCGCATTTGTTCTCCATCTTTAATCAAATCGGTTATTGACTTGAATAAGCCAACAGTTCCATTATTTTTTATCTGATTAAAAAAATGATATATCACACTGGCCTGAGACCCTTTATGATATTCATTAGGCCCATAAACATTGAAAAATCTTAATGCCACATTTTGGTTCGTCGCCTCACTGAATCCGCCATCATTAGCGATAAAAGAATCTATCAATTTCTTTGACCAACCATACGCATTGAGCGGCCTTAACTTATGAATGTCGGTTACACTATCAGAATCAAGAAATTCTTTCGAATCACCATAGACAGATGCCGATGATGCATATATGAACTGAGCGGAAATTTGCTTACACCATACATAAAGATCTACAGACAACTGATAATTCGTAATATATAGTTTATCTACGTCTTTTTCTGTTGTAGAACTTATGGCTCCTAAATGAATGATAGCTTGAACAGACTCTGAGAGACTTTCTAAAATTAGGAAGATATCTTCAGGAGAAATCACTTTACAAATACAATTTCTTTTTGCTATATTCTTCCATTTATCTGAATTGCCAAACGAGTCAATGACAATAATCTTGTCATATCCGAGTTCTTCCAATTTCGCTACAAGATTGGAACCAATAAAGCCAAGACCTCCTGTAACAATTATGTATTTAGCATTTCCCATTCCTTAAAATATCAGAAGTTGAAATATTATATGAAATAGGAATTACTTTCACGGTCCCTCCATAGGATTTGACATATTCGGAACCTACTATTGTGTCAGGCGTATAGTCACCACCCTTCACAAGTACTTCGGGGGATAAAGCCTTGATTAGATTTATGGGTGTTTCTTCGTCAAAACTTACAATATAATCGACCATACTGAGAGCAGACAAAACTTTAACCCGATAGTCTAATGGGTTGACTGGACGAGATTCTCCCTTCAATCTTGATATTGATGAGTCGCTGTTAAGACCAACAATGAGAACATCGCCTAACTGTTTAGCCTTAGCTAGCAAATCAATATGACCTGCATGAAGTACATCAAAGCAACCATTTGAGAATACGACTTTTTTCCCCTGGGTATTTCGTCTGATAACATCAAGAGTGCACAATTTTGTGTCTGAATATACATTATGAGAATCAATCAGAGCATTTCCTAAGAAAGAAACACTTTGACTTGCAGCTATATTGCAATATCTTATGATGTCATTAAAACCAAGTCCTTGACAGAGTCCCATGCATAAGTATGCAGTAACAATATCGCCAGCTCCAGTAACATCAAAAATGGGGTGTTCAATTCCCGCTTGCCTTATTAATCTCCCTTCTGAATCGCAAGCGACAATACCCATCGAGCCACATGTTGTAACTAAATGTTTAGTGTTTAACTTCTGAATCAAATTAGGCATGATATCTGTCAATAGTGTTTCGATATTTATCTGATTCTCATCATCGAGAGTGCCTGCGATACGGAGAATCTCTTTAAGATTACCTTTTATTACAGTCGCTCCTTGATATTTGCCGATATCATCCGTTTTAATATCTACAATGGTTGGAATATTATATTTTGCTGCCTCCCTAATGATTATTTGACAAAATTTATGTGATACGACACCCTTATTGTAGTCCGATAAAACTATGCATGAAATCTCAGCAGCACAATCTTTAATATACTGGAGCACTTTATTACCCAACGATTCGTCTATATGCGTTTTTTCTTCATAATCTATCCTGAATACCTGTTGATTGGCATTTGAGATATATCGTTCTTTGGTGGTCGTGAGTAGAGATGAATCTCCAAGCAACGTGCAATCTACTCCATGACTCAACAAAAGCTCTTTCAAAGTTTTACCCTCCGAATCTTTACTTATATTGCCAACAATATAAGTCTTATAACCGGCATTCGAAATTTGTGAAGCAACATTTGAAGCACCACCAAGTTGATAACGGACTGACCCGGATCTTTGGAAAACAGGACATGATGCTTCTGGCGATACCTTCCCGATTCTGCCAAATACATATCGGTCAAGCATAACGTCACCGATTACCAGTATTGCCTTATTACCAATAGCCATATGTTATCAATTATATATAAAAGTGGCTCCAATTCGTTTGGCAAATAGATAATCCGAATACGAATCACCAATCATAACTGAATCCTGAGGATTAAAGTCTTTATATTTTTCAATAATTAGGTTAACCAATCCGGTCTGAGGCTTATAATCCTTTGATGATAAATCAGAGGATGTTGCGGAAAACACATCATCTATTCTGCCACCACAATCTTCAATCATAGAAATAAGATAGCGATGTAATGAATTAAGTTCTTTTAGAGACAAGATTCCTTTTCCGACACATTTCTGATTGGTGACGATAAAAATCTTATCATACGCTCTTGCGAGTTCAGCTGCATTATCTTTGAATGACTTACATAAAGAGAGACACTGGGGATTAAGAACGTAATCATTTGGTAATAATGAATTAACAACTCCGTCTCTATCTAAAAGTAATATTCTCGCCCCATTATGAGCATAAGCAATAGCTTTTTTAAAAGGCGTTTCGGGATTATCGTTACTAACATTTGTGTCTATATAATCGCAAACCTCATGCATGATGCCAAGAGCCCGATTCTGTATAACAGCTGTATCATCAGACTCAATAGTGATTATATTTTCACACAAATCATTTAGTATGTCATTCTTCCTATTGCCAGTAATAATCCAAGAGGAACAACCTATCCGAGCACAGGCGTATAATGCTTCATAAATATTCTTGGACTTTCCCGAAGTGGTCATTCCTATAGTGATGTCTTTTGATTCTCCTAATCCTTCTATTTGACGAGAAAATATTCGCTCAAACCCAAAATCATTGCCTATGCATGTAATAAGGGAAGAATTTGCGGATAAAGATACCGCTGGCAAAGGTTTTCGACTGATCTTATATCGCCCCATCAACTCTGTGGCAAAATGATTAGCTATTGCAGCAAATCCGCCATTACCATATAGCAATACTTTTCCTCCATTTTTCAAACAGAGAACAATTGCATCTGATAATGAAAGAATCTTATCGGTCATTTTAATATGCGGAAACTCTATTCTTTAAACATCATCGGGAATCAACTCACAATCTTCTATTGACACTTGAACACTTGCGCATGCAAGATTTTCAATTGTTATACAAATCCTAGAACGATTCCTGTTATCGCTTAGAATATAGCCGTCCAATCCTCTTAGCTTACCTCTTACCACTCGGACGTGTGCCCCTTTCCTAACCTGAAGAGGTTCTAAGGCAACGGCAGATTCACTTTGTCCAAGCATAAACTTTAACTGCTCAATCTGATCATTAGGAATGACAGCCGCTGATTTACTTCCAGGGTATTTGACCAAAGAGAAAATAAACGAGAGGTGTTCTATTTCGCTCAGCTCAGACATATGACATTTAAAAAAGACAATCAAAGGAATTATTATCTTCTCTATCTTCTTCCTTCTATCTGACCATTGATGAATCTCTTCTTGGACTGGAAGGAACGTCTCATATCCTAATGCTCTAAGCTTAGAAGCTGATTTTTTCTCGCATTTCATCTGGACATGGGCGGCATACCAGCTTTTTGGATACGCTTCGCGGTCGATAGTCCCATTGGCTACCGAAACACTGCTACGAGAATCTGGCTTCACGTCCATTGTAGTGATACTGTTGGTCATTGGTCAGTCATCTCTAAATAAGAGATTTGGATTGAGACAACTATTTGGTAAAAAGCAAAATATAACTACAATCATTAATGTTTTACTAAACATTGGGCTTAAAGTTAGTCGTGGCATGTGTTAAAATCTTGTTCTCGTATATAAAATTTGACGAGTAAAATGCCTCATAATCCATAAATTTTCCGTAACTTTGCAGTTGGTAAGGTATCTCTTATTTAGAGATTTGGATGATTGCTAAACAAATTTGCCTCAGACTCGAGCGGTACTGAGGCGGTATTATATTAGGGGCAAGCTATTTCAAAGATTTAAGAATGAGACTATTCGCTTTGTCAACGACGGAAGTGTCGAGGCTGGCGAGATAGATTTGGGTGGTTGCCTCACTATCGTGGCCCATACCTTCGCTGATTACTGACAGAGGGATGCCTTTAGCTTTGGCTACGGATGCCCAGCTGTGGCGTGCGACATAGAGAGTAAGAGGGATTGTTACGCCAACCATTCCGGCGATACGTTTCAGGTTGTGATTGATGTTGTAACCGGTATTGCGATAGGCGCTTCGCTCGTTGAACCCGGGATTGCGTATGACAGGCAACAGGTAGTCGCTCTTATTTTCGGGGTATTTATCGAGAATCATCTGCATCTCCTTTGTCCATTCGATGATAAGTTGCTGACCGGTCTTGCGACGGCGGTAGGTAACATAGCCGTTTTTGAGGTCTGACTTTTTCAGGAAAGCCATGTCTATGAAGCTCATTCCTCTGAGATAAAAGCTCATCAGAAACATGTCGCGAGCGAAGTCGAGTGCCGGAGTCAGTGACAAATCCAATGCCTTTATTTTCTTGATAACAGACAACGGTAACGCTCGTTTTACTGTTTTGTCAACCCCGGTATAGACCTTGCGGAACGGATTGCGGTTTTCGATGATGTCATCTTCGACCGCACGGTTATAAACCGCACGGAGGATTCTGGTGTAGAATGATATGGTATTGGGAGCGACCCCTCGCTTGTGGTGCCACGCCTCGTATGCTTCCATTATCTCAGAGGTAAGACAGTCCAACATTATATCCTCGTCCTGACGGAACTTCTTGAAACTGTTGAGTGTGGACTTGTAGGTTTCTGAAGTCCTGACTTTGCCGTTCTGTTTCAGTTTGGCGATGATACTCTCCATAAAATTGAACAGAGAATATTCCTGCGCATAGCGGTTAAACTCGTCGATTACATCGTCTGCGGTGTATACGAGACCGCTGGCATCCAGCTTACGATCAATCTTCGTCAATCGCTCAATGTCCCAACGGATACGTTCACGGATTGAAAGGATGAACGATTTGCGCTCACTTTTCTGAGTGGTCGTAACCATAGAGCGACTTTCATCCCATTCGATAGGGAAAACTTTGTACTCGGTCAGAAGCTGTCGCACCTTCCTCTCGTGGATAATCTGATAATAGATTGTGCCCTCGTGGTCAGCGACAGTCGAGGGCCGGAACTTTACTTTTATCGAAGCCATGTTCTTTTCTATATATTATTGCTTAGATATAATAAAGGGGCATAACCAAGATGGCTATGCTCCTTGGAGTAGGTAAAACAATTGGATAATAGCAGGTTATTATTTTTTAATCCTATACTGCTGAATCTCTTTGATCATGTCCTTGATGTCCTGGTTTACACGGAGAAAGTTTGAATACAGAACTCGCTCACGGGCTTCGCGGGACGGGAAAGAGTAGAACTTTGGCAGAGGGACGTAGCCCGCTTCCTCTTTCGCAATCTCATCCATGTCGAAGTCTGTCTTGCAGTAGAATTTCGAGGTCTTGAACTCCTCGGCTTCCTGAATATTGATGCTGTCGCGCATCCCGGTCTTTGTCTTCACGAAGTCGCGTGCCACCTGTCCGCAAATCCAGCCGGTCGGCAGGTCGGAGATTTTAGATGCCGGAACGAGGCTATCCATATTCTCATTGAGATTGATAGAGGTGCGGTCACGGTCTATGGTGACGCCTTTCTTCAACTGAACAACCTTGCCGAAGATGTCACTTGACAGCCATTCAAGTGTCTCCTTCGCTCTTGCAGAGCCACTGACTACATTGCCGACAGTGGTGATAATCTTCTGCATACCAACCTTGCCATAGTCAGCCTCCAACTGAGGCAATTCCTGAAAGCCGAGTGCCACCGACACTTTGTTGCTTCGGGCCGTACCTATGAGTCGGTCGATCTTGTGGAAATACAAAGTGGGCAGCTCATCGACGATGATAGACACCGGAATATTCTTGCCTTGTCCTGTATTGACACGGGTAACGAGACGGTTAAGAATCAGGGCGTTCAACGCGCCGATGATACTCTCCATCTCCGGGTCGTTGGCAATCAGAAGATAAGACGGATTAGCAGGGTCACTGACCTTGAGGTCGAAATCATCGCCGTCTTTATGGAATATCCAGTAGGATTCCTTTGTCGCCAATCGGGAGGTATAGACACGGAGAGTACCTATCATACCTTCCAACTGTTCCATCGCCTTGTTCTTCAAGGCGGTCTGGAACGGACCGAGAAGCGGAAGTACCTCGTTGTCGGTCTTGAGGACATCAAAGATTGTCTGATAATCCTCGTTCAGGAAGGAGAGCACATGGGGCATATCGGAATACTTGCCCAGCCAGTAAGCCGGCTCGACTCGCCGGGTCATGGCAGCGTCAGCATACACTTCTCCGGTAGGTTTCTCAAATCCAGTCTCACGGTCAACAACCATTTTGGGAAAGAGCTGATGGCCGTTTTCATCATAAGGAAGTTTCTTATAGTTGATGAAAAAGTAGATGATCGCGGCGAGGAAATTGACCGCAGAAGTCTGGAAGAACTGGTCGGAGCCTCCGCCACCCTCTTTCTTTCCCTTCTGTAAAGACTCAAGCAAGGTCTCGGCCGTTTCGGATGCAGCGGCAAGGTTGCCGATATACTTCTGCTGAATGGGGTTGACACGGCGGCTGTACTCCACATCCACGAAGTTGATTACCGAGAACTTGCATCCTTTTGGCAGACGGTTTTCACGCTGATTTTTAAGGTAATGATAGTATAATTTAGTGGCAAGTGTAGGCCACTTGTAGTCATACACTACCATCGCAAATCCTTTCGCAGAGTGCTGACGGATGAACGGTTCGACAATGGAGAAAGTCTTACCTGAGCCGGGAGTACCCACAACCCATGTACCACGGAACGGATTGGTGATGTTTATCCATCCCTTGCGGAACTTACCCTTATAATAGTAGCGCATGGGCACATTCACACTGTACTTGTTCTCGACCTTCTCTTCACATTGCGAGAAGCTCTCGTTCTCAAGGTTGAAGCGGTCTTTGAGCAGACCTTCTTTCAGGAACTTGGAGATATTGTCGAGAGCCACATGGATAAGTATTGTGCCGAGTACACTCGCCACCATATACATCCAAATGTTCAAACGGAGGGTAAGAAGTACGGGCATAATACGGTGTCCGAACAGCCACAGTGACAGCACCGTAATGAACAAACCGGCCACGATGGGATACAGAACCTGCTTCCTTGCGTCAAACTCAAGTTTTTTCTTATTGCGTGTTCCTATACAGGTGATGCAGATAAGAAGGAGCGTCGCCAGCTTGGAATAAACGAGATTACCGTCCTGATATATAAGCCACCTTTTCATGCGGTCGTGAATCTCCACTACCACACCCCCGAAGTGGTCGAGCACTTCGAGGTCTATCGCATACATGAAGAACTCCAGCAGCAGCGACACATAGATGCACGCCCTGAATATCTTGTAGGAACCTTGAAGTTCCTTGCTTTCTTCCATTGCCATAGGCTATCAGTCTTTTTTAATGCCCCAAAGGACATGGATGTGAGGGAGATTCATGCGGCCATCTGCTGTTAGTTGACATGTATGAGTAACCGCGAAGAGTGGCTCAATCCCACAACTATTAGGTACACTATTGGCTATCAACTCAGCATGGAATTCTTTGAGAAATTCTTGGATTGCCACAACGGAAGCGGATGTCATAAATTCAATATACTCTTCCGCGAATTCTTCTTTTATGTAGAAAAGCTGACCTTCAAAAATATCATGGTAACGGACAATCCCGTCATTCCATTTCTTTCTGATGGTTGCTCGGGTTCTTATAGAAGCAGGAAATCTAACACAACAACTGGCACCATTGTCTATGAAGATATAATTCCCTGAAACGTCTTCGTTATCCGGGCAGTTGCATCTTAAAAGATATCCGAAATAACCCTTATTCGGGCTATTAATATCCATAAAACCGGCTGCTGTAAAATCTTCTATTGTGTACATATATGAAACTTACTCGTTGATTGTGATGATGGGACGGACTTTGTGGTTTTGAGTTTTGGGTGTCTCCTGCATCGCACCCTGCGACAGCGAATAAAGCCACGCCTTTGCAGTTTCCTGGCCTGCGACCTCGGTCGATGACCAGTACCAGCAACCGTCAGGTGTATCAGTGATCGGTTCACCACCGATAGCCACAACCCCTTGATTAATGCGTCCGCGAGTTTCCTTTAACAGACGGAGCTGCGCCACCGAGGGGATATAGGCTGACTGACCGTATCTCCATAAATCAAAGACTGCATCGGCAATAGGAGAACCTACATTGCGCTGTGACATCAGGGCATAGGTGTTCAGATTCCCGTCCAGGGCATAGGCATCAGCGGATGTTCCCTGCTTTATTCCGAGTGAATCGGCGAAGGCAAGCGGCTCAAGGTCGTTCAGATACACGGCATAGCCACGGCCCTCTATGTCCGGATTGGTATTGACATGAAACACGATGCCGATTCCTTCTTTACCGGATCCTTTCCATGTTTCCATAGAAAGAATCTGACCGTCGGTGCAAAGGACATCGCCGACTTTCATTCCCATGTCCGGCTCCGGATGGTGTCCGTCACATGAAGTTACAGCCATGCCGATGAAGGCAAGCATAAGATATACTAATTTTCTCATTGTTCTTTTGTTAGAATTTTACACCTATGCCGACACCGGTCTTGAACCAGTCACGGCCGTTAATAACAAACTCCGTCTTTACCTGCCAGTAGAGCTGCCACTTGCCACGCATGACATAGCTGTGCTCATACCCAGCGTGGATTCCTCCTATTACTTCATGTGTATCGGAGCCGACAGAACCACCTAAGCGCAGGTTGCCATGATTGTTGCGACCACGGAATACACATGGTTTGTAGGCTGCTCCCACACTCCATGAGCGGTAGTTCTTCCAGAATGAATCCGGGCAGACATGACCGCAATCTGCACATTTGTCCCATTTGAGGTACACGTTCCCGAAAAATTCCCAGGCGTTGTGGTGCGACATCTCTTTCTCATAGCCGACAGTCAGTTCAAGACCGTTCTCATAGAGAAGCCCGGCACCTATCTGAACACGACCGTCCTTGTCTGAGGCCGACGCCGTGCCAGCCATTGTCAGGATGGCTACGGCAAACATTAATAGCTTCTTCATCGGCTCAGTCCTCGCTTAAAAGTGAATGATGGAAAGAGTCTGCCGACAGAACATCCTCATAGTCAATCGATATGGAAATGTTGCGGCCCGAAATCTGTTTCTCCGACAGTTCGATAGTCAGAACCTTGTCGTTGGGGAATGTCAGTTTCCTTACTACAACCACATTACGATAGCCGTGCAGGAACGACTTCGATTTTTCAAGAACCATTTCAGGCTTCAGCTCGATTACCTGACTGTTGGTAGCCTTATGCACCTTCTTGTCGGCGAGCTTGATGCGCAGTTCGTCAATGTCGAAGCGAATATTGGTACTGTTATCCACAGAGAAATCGAGGAAGAAGTAGTCACCGACCGCATAGATGTTGTTCAGGCGCATCTTGAGCTTATGCTTCTTGGAGCCGACATTGCGGTACTTCGCCGGCGAGTTCCATACTTTGCGGGCAAAGCTATACATATCCTCGGTTGAGAGCGACACCGCCGGGTTGTTGTATGCGGTCTGCTCCGACAGCTCGACTGTCTTGTCAGTCACGGCCTCGGTCATACGGGTCGTGTAAATCAATCCGTATTGCACACGGTAGCGTTCCGTCACGACAGTGATGATGGCAAGGATTTCGCCATCCTCGTGTCCGGCTTCCTTGGGTTTGAGACGGATTGTATTGTCGATGGGCTGGTCTCCGGCAATCTTGTCGGTGGATATGTCCACAAAACGGATAGGCTCCGTGGCTGTGATTACGGTAGTAACCTTTTCGTTGACTGTGAGAAGTTCCATCTCACTTGGTGTGCAAATCCGGCTGCGCTCGGCATAGCTCAAGCAAGCTTGGCTCTGCTCTCGCTGGCACGGATTTTCCTCATAGGTTGACTGGGCATTGGCACCCACTGATGCGGCTCCGAGAAGCAGAGCCATTGCGAAATGTTTGATATTCATTGGTTATGGTTTGGTTCGATGACGGTTTGGTTATTGGTTATGGCTTCGTTGACGCGCTTGTTAGCGATGTCGCAGTATTCCGGCACTATCTCGTATCCGATGAAATGCCTGCCGGTGTTAATGGCGGCGACTGCCGTGGTTCCTGACCCTATGGCATTGTCGAGTATCAGGTCTCCGGGATTGGAGTAAGTCCGTATCAGATATTCCAGCAATGCGACCGGCTTCTGGGTAGGATGGTAGAAACATCCCTTGCGGTGTTCCTTGGGGAAGTGAAGAACCGAGGTCGGGTATTTGTCATCTGCAATCCTGACCGGTACGGCTTTCATGTTTCCGTAACAGCGGTTGGTGAACTTCTCAATATCGCACCTCGTATGGTTCCTCTCCGACGGAAGACACGGACGCACCTGCGGATTATAGACCGGCTGACTGCCATAGAATACCACGATGTCCTCATGTTTCCTCAGTGGCATACGCCTTGCATTGAGATGCCCGCTAACCCTGTCCTTTTCCCACACAAGATTGTATCTCCATTTGTCGGGCTGCGACATTATCAGTCTCGCCGTGAACATTCCCTGGGAGAAAAGGATAATCGGACACCCGCGTTTCGCTATGCGGTTGTACTGTTCCCATAGCAAGTCAAGAGGAATCATCCTGTCCCAGCCTGCATCCTTGTTGCCTTTGTTCAGGACGCCATAAGGGAGATCTGCAATAATCGCGTCGATGCAGTTGTCAGGTAGCGACCTCATTCCTTCGAGGCAGTCCATATTATATATGGTGTCTTTTATGTTCATATGTTACAGCACCTTTGTTTTGTTGTTCAGATAATATTCACACTTGAACCCTTTCCTTGGTGAGAACTCTGCAAATGTGCAAGATTTGAATATCATCGGCTTATTTACATACTGGGCAAGGTCTTTCTCATACTGGGTAGGTACATGATGATTCCCAAAATCACGGTACGGCATGACAAACGGCTTGATTTTCAACTCACGCAGCCTTTCGATACGATACATATCCTCTTCGATGGTAGAGTTGAACCCAACGAGTACATAGCACATAAGCTTGTATGGCTTGATATACTTTGTTACCTCCCGCAGTTTTTCAGTGAGATCAAGCTGAGGGAAATCCCATGCTATATGTATGCTTTTATACAATGGCAGTCTATTGAGCCAATATGCCTGCTCTTCGTCCATAATCCTGACATCCACGCCATGCAGATTGACCTTCTGTTTTGCAGAAAGAAGATATTCAATCGCATCATGCCATGCGGGATTGGCAAAGAAATTATTGTCCAGCACCTCGATATGTTTCCCCAAGGGATTAAGATTCACAGGAGTGACAGGAGTGATGTAACCTTCCTTTTCTCTTACAAGGCAAAAAGGACAATGCCTTATACATCCTCGTGAGAAAAACTGGATAGAAAACTGATACTGCGGATATAATGAATAATCCATAGCAGTCGATTCCTCAATCTCTTTTGGCAACCTGGAACCTATGTCATAACCGGTGCCCCCTTTGATCATCTTATGAGTGTCAATGCCGCTGTAATCAAAATCAGGACTGAATGTAAATATCTTGCTGGCGGCAACAATATCATACGTTTTTGCCGGGACAGCCCATTCTACATTATCTCCATTTGACTTATGATAGGCAGACAAGCGCATCAGGGCAAAATTGGGAAACCTATGCCCGTCAACATCAATCAGTCCAATACGTCCTTTCATATTTATCGACGGTTGTTATTTGTTTCTCTGCCGTTCACAAGATACACGAAGGTTCCGTACTTGAGCTTGACCTTATTCTTCTTGATTGCCTTGGAAATGGCGGAAGAGGTTTTCTGATATGCGTTCTGAATCGCGTTCCAGCCCCACTGGGTCACATTGTCCATGCCCGAAGTATTGCTGTTGAGCGTCATGGAGTTGTCGAGTGCGCCACCGGCTATGTCCTTTGCCGTCTCGCGGAACGAACTGTTGGGGACATACAGCCCCTCCATACCGTCTGTGTCATAGATGGTAAGGTTCACTTTTACAAGGTCGTCGTTTACCATCAGGGATTTGACAGAGCCTTTGACACGCTGCTGACCGAAGCCACTCATCGTGGCATAGAGATAGCTGCCTTTGGGCAGGAACACATCGTTGATCTCCACATCATCGAGAAGTCTCAGTCTTACACGCGACCCGTCAACAGCCTTTATATCCTCGTCGATAATAGCCTTGATAAGACTCGGTTCCGGCTCGTTTTCGGCAAGAGTATTGAAATATGATGAAGAGGGACGCTTTGCCTTGACAACGGTCTGGGCGGCGTCATCATCGGAGAGTGCGTTTACTGCACCATCCTTGACCTCTACCGTCTGCGTGGCTGTTATCGAAGCGGTTGCCTCTACAACTGGAGCCGGTTGCTCCACCGACTGCTGTCCTTTTAGACGGGCTTCGGCAAGGGCGCGTTCCAGTTCGGCAAGGGCAGCCGCATTGTGGTTGTCGGCATAGTCAACCGGATTCAGCGAGTCCGCCGACATCGCCTCTCCCTTTTGCGCTCCCTCGGCGATTCTGTCCTGCATCTCGCGAAGACGCAGCAGTTCTTCGGTACGGGCCTGTGCCTCACGGTCGAGCATTGCGAAATCCTCGTCTGAATAGCGCGAATCATATTCTTCTGTCTGTTCATCATTGTTGCGGTCAATGTTCTCCACAGCCGAATAGTCCTGTATGCGACCGAATGACTTCATCATGCTCTCGGTGCGGGTGCCGATTCCGTCATCACGGATCTGCGCCTGCGGCAGCGTGGGGTTCAGATACTCTGTCTCCTGAAGGTTTGCGTCGGGAGCATCCTTAACCTCAGTCTTGAACATGTCTATGACAAGCCATCCAGTTCCCAGTATCAGGGGATAGAGGATTGCGGGGAGGACATATTTCGGCTGGCGGAAGTTAATCTTCTGTAGTAGGTTCATTTGCGTTATTATTGATTGGTTTGATTTGTGGTTGCGACTGCCTGCGTTCCTTGTAAATGCTTTCCTGTTTCTCCACAGCCGTCTGATAGTCGTTGGCTTTTGTAGCCACCTGCGACAGCCGATAGACATTGAGCACGAAGCAGAATATCACTATGCCGAAGACGATACCGAGGAACAGTTTCGGCCAGCGGTCGGCGAAACGCTGTGTGGCGGCGGCCGCCTTGTCTATCTTGAGGAAGCGTGCCACCTTGCGGCCGGCACTCACTTCCTTCTCATAGCGTTCCTTATATCTGGGGTCGTTCTTGTCGGGCATCTTCTCGCCCATGATCAGTTTTTTCCAGCCCATGCTCAATAATTGTTTTTGGTTTTCTGTTCAATGTCCTTGTTTAGCAGCGTGCGCCAGTTCACTATCAGCAGACCGTGGGGGTTATTGTCGGTACGGGGAACACGCTTCAGCTGACCCGCTGTTACAAGTTCACGGGTAAGGATAGAGGTACGTCGCTCGATGCGCTGACGGCCATAGTATTTGAACTCCATCTTCTGCGGGTCGAAATTGATTGAATCACAGTAAATCGAGAATACGGCCGACGTACCCATGATGTTGTTGTAGAAGCCTCTCTCCTTTAGTGTGTTGTACTGGGCAAGACCTGTTTCGTCAACAAGATACATCGCCTTGTCCATCGTATATTTGATGTACTTGTCGTCCGGAGCCAGCGTGAAGAAAAGATGGTGGAAACGCTCGACATGGCTCTTGGCTTCGACATCGAGTGTCTCGTCCATAGTGGTGCGTTCCACGAGGACAGGAACCGTGCCGTCCAGCACATATATCTTCTTTTGTGCGTCGGCGACCATGCTTCTCGCGGTCCAGATACTCGACATGGAGATCACCACGCATCCGGCAAGAAACACACAGCAGACAATCGTCACCAGCTTGATTTTATTTTCTAAGTTTTTGATTACCATTATATGTTATGAGAATTAATAGATTAGAATACTTTGCTCATAGCTCCCTGTGCCGACATCTTGGCTTGCGATGCCACGCCCTCGCCGAAGTTTCGGGTCGAGAAAGCGGTGTCGCCTTCCGGTATCATCCATGCCGCAAGGTCGGGTACGAGGTTCAGGCATTTGAGAGCGACTATCGAGGCCGCCATCAGATATCCTGCGGAGAAGAAGGAGTTCTGGAGGTATGCAGCCATTGTCTGAGTGCTTTCCGTTATAGCCGAAAGGTTCTCGACCTGTATGCACAGCACTATGTCGAACAGAAGCAGGACATAAAATCCTACGAAGTAGAGCATCGCTCCATAGAAATGCACTGTAAGATAGCGGGTAAGCCACTTGGCCCATGCCCCTTCCCATTTCGGCAACAGCGAAAAAGCCCACTGGATCGGTCCGAAAATCGTGAGCATACCCAAGAGAATCTGCTGGCAGTATATGGTGGCCCACCATCCTATTCGGAAGACTATCAGGGCGATTACCATCACTATCTTGTCTATGCAGACTACCGCACCGGAGGTCAGAGAAGTAAACCACAGCTTAGAAGCATCCTTTTCCATCTGCGTCACTTCCTCCACGCCCGTTGTCTCCATAGTTGATTCTATGAGATTGGGATCGGAAGTGCCTGTCCGGGCCACATCAGCCTGCGCCTGCAAGTCTGTGTAGAGGCTGTCCCTTACGAATACCAGTTCCTGAACCTCCCTGAATTTGTCCTCGATCTGCGCCGCTTCCGCCGAATACAGGTCATGCGTATATGAGCCTATCGAGTTGGGTATGTAGGACAGGAAGTCAAGCACGCACCATGACGAGCCGCTTGTGTTTGTCCCGCTGTCGGCCGGCGGATACCACCAGCACATGATAAGGCTGATTCCAAGAGGACGAAGGAGCTTCATCACATCAAGAGGCTCGTTCTTATACATCATTTTGAAGGCCATCTGTCCCGCCACGATGAGCGAGAACAGCGCGGCCAACGCCATGCACATCTGGAGAATCCACCAGTTACCACCAATTACTCCAAACGGATGAAAACAGAAGAAGATATAGTCAATAACGGAAGCAATAAGAAACTGTACCACAAAATATTAGCATCGGAAAAGATGTTTGCATCAAGTGGTTATTCTTTCTTAAAACTGCACATTTTATCGGCTGTTTTGTCTCGTTTTTGTCCCGTGAGCATTATCTTTGCATTTGAATGTAACTAATTGATATACAATATACAACGAAATACAAAACAAGATAAGAAAAGAAACAATATGGGACGTAAAAAGAAAGAAATCCGACTCAAGGAACCCGTGCGAATCCGGGAGAAAGTACTGGCCGGAGGCAACATCAGCCTGTACCTTGACATATACAGTCAGGGCAACCGCAAGAAAGAGGGCTTGAAGCTCTATCTTGTGCCGGAAGTGAATGCGGCGGCTCGCATCCAGAATGCCAACACCCGGAAACTTGCCGAACAAATCAAGGCACAGCGAATACTCGACATTCAGAAGGAAGGGCTTGTGGATTGGGAAAAGGTCAAGACCTCGCGCATCACATTGGACAACTGGTTTGACCGCTACATTGCCGAGGATGCTGAACTGTCGGCTTCTTCGCAGAGGTCGAAACGGAATGTCAAGGCGCGTGTTATCGAGTATCTGAATCACATCGGCAGACCCAACCTTAGTGTCAAGGAGGTTGACAAGGAGTTCTGCAAAGGATTCATTGCCTTCCTCAAGACCTGCACCCAGAAAGACGGTGTCAAGAAACTAAGTCAGACCACGCAGCGGCTGTTCATCAACCGCTTCGGGTCGGCTATGGCGATGGCTGTCCGTGAAGGGGTTATAGACTCGAATCCGTTTGCTCTGCTTGACAAGAAGGATAAACCCCAGAAAGCAAACGCCGAAAAGGAATTCCTCACAATCGAAGAGATACAGAAGGCAATCGACACCCCGTGCCGTTACGACATGGTTAAGAAGGCATTCCTATTCTGCTGCTTCACCGGCTTGAGGTATAGTGATATGAAATGCCTCAAATGGAGTGAGATCCACACTGCTCCCGACGGGGTCAATCAGTATATCGACCATATACAAGTCAAGACTAAAGACCGGGTGACAATACCCGTATCGGACGAAACAAGACGGTGGATGCCTGAGCATGTAGATGGTATTGATACGATATTCAACGAGCTGAAAATCACACAGGAAACAGTTCGGGTAATCCTGACGGAATGGATGGAGGCTGCCGGAATCAAGAAACACATCACGTTCCACTGTTCACGACACACAGCGGCGACTCTGCTGCTGACTCTCGGTGCCAGTATCTACGTTGTCAGCAAAATCCTTGGTCATAAGAGCGTGAAAATGACGGAGGTATATGCTAAAATAGTTGACAAGAGTAAAATAGAGACTGTCAACCTTGTAAACGGAATGTTCAACAATATAGCTATCTGATATGAAGGTGTCAATCAAAGAGCGTAAACTGGCAGGTGGGCTTCGCGGTCTATATCTGGAATACTATGAGAAGGGCTTCCGGCTCCGGGAGTCCCTGCATCTGTATCTGTTGTCCGATGACACTGCCAAGGCTCGCCGCCAAAACCGCGAGACGTACAACAGGGCAAGAGAGATTCTGGCTGACCGCATACTCAACCCTCCGAGTTTCTCAAACAAAGAGGAAGGAATGGAAGGGAAAAACAAGGAGTCCGGCGAGACTGTCACATGGCTTGATTGGTGCGACCGTTATGTGGAATTGGCAAAGTCGTGTGGTCAGTGCGACAAGATGATCCAGCACAAGACGGTTGTAAGAAAACGCATAGCGGAGTACCTTGAAAAACGGAAGACATCCGGCATGTTGCTGAAGGATGTAGGTAAAAAAGAAATCTGCGGCCTGTTCGACTACATGCGCAACGAGTACCGCAATCCCCGTCAAATCAAGACTGACGGCGGGAAGCTCGCACAGTACACACTGGTGTTATTCGAGGAAACGGTAAGGGCTATGTTCAACAAGGCTTTACGCGATGAGCTGGTTGCCTTCAATCCTGTCTCTTCGCTCAATGCCCTTGAACACTTCCACGCGCCTGACAAGACACGGGAGTTCCTTACTCCTGAAGAGCTGATGCGGTTTCTCTCTGTGGAAACGGCATCGGAGAACGAGCGTATGGTACAACTGGCTTTCGGGCTGTCGGCTATGACAGGGCTTCGGTTAGGTGATATGCAACATCTCCGGTGGTGCGACATCCAATCTATAAACGGAGTCTTAACTATCAAGATAGTACAAAGGAAAACACGCCGACCGGTCAGCATCCCTCTCAATGACATTGCTTTGGCACTGCTGCCAGCCCGTGAGGAGGACACACCCGATGATGCCTGTATCTTCCGCTTAGTCAAGAAATCGGATAACGTGGCGAAATACATCAGGCGTATCGCAGCTAAAGCCGGGATAGAAAAGGATTTCACCTATCACTCCAGCCGCCACACAACGGCTACACTTGCCATCTCAGCCGGAGCCGACATAAGTACCGTCAAAGAGCTATTAGGTCATTCAAGCATCGCTTCCACCGAAGTTTACGCCAAGGTCAACCTCGACACCAAGATAGAGGCAGTCTGTCTCACTAATGGGCTGTTCAGATAGGGTGTCGTACCAAGACACTCTTTCCCTGCATTTCTCCTTTTGCGCTTGCGCATGGTTAAGCCATCTCCTTGTCGATGCGTTCCTTCACTTTCCCCTTCATATGAATAGGAAATAGGAAATGTAAAAAAAATTAATTTGTTTGTGTAAAAATTTCTTTGTAACTTTGCACCGCAGACCGTATATCCGTAGAGCCCGGTCATGGGTTCGAGGGCGGGAAGCGGACATATTTTGGAAAAGCGTTTATCCGCGCTTGTTCTTGACTACTAAGAATCTCGCAAATTCTAAAATCCATGTCAAGAGCGTAGCAACGGTAGATGCGCGTGGATATGTAATACCCAACGTTCTCGGCTTTTGCAAGAAAGCTTTGGACGCATATTACATATACAAGCGTAGGCTCTACACGTTGCCGTTCTACATGGATAGGCAATGCGAGAGCCTTTAGTAGAGAACGGCAACAGGTAAGATTCCTGCGCTTTTCTCTTTAGGAACGATAAACCGGTGATTATTAACTGTTATCAGAGGGAATCATGGTAGCGACAATATGTGACAGCAATGGACTGTGGAATTGGCACTCCGGGTTCTTATTCTCTGATAGCCGCAAGTTTGATAGGTCTAAGGCTATCAGTCGCCATAATTACATCTGTCCGTAAGGCAATTGCGACAATTGTCTTTGTCACGGCTATTGTCTTTCCTTTTCACTCATCCGCTTGGAACACTGCCGTTGATTCAATCCCTGCCGATTCCGTTGCCTCGTTCTACGAGATAATCTTCTTCAAATGCAATAAGACCTATTTCTCTCCTGAACTTTTCGACAACGAGCAACGGCTTGCCAATATCCGCGACTTTCTTGTCAATAACGATACTATTCCAGGTATAAAATACCGCATATTCGGCACGGCCTCGCCCGAAGGCCCCAAGAATAATAATGTGTGGTTGTCGCGCAACCGCGCCGGTCGCCTTGCATCTCTCCTGCGTGACTACACATCACACCCAATTGATACTACCTCTCGCCCGACACTTGTAGGCAGCCGCGAACAATGGCCTCGGCTGCGCTACGCCACGTTCTATGCCGAATGGCCGGTGCCACGACCACACATCATACCAATTCACATCGATATAGAGCCGCCGACACTGAATCTCGGCATCATTCCTATTGACACCACCCTTATCCCGATTAAGATTCCGGTTGTCAAGAAACGCCGGATTTGGATACCTCCGTTTTTCATCAGCAACAATTTTTTGCAGGATGTCGTACTGGTGCCTAATATCGGCCTCGGATTCCCTGTTTACAGGCAGTTGACATTCTTTATAGACTATTATCATGCATGGTGGTTCAACCGCCCCGACCGCTACTGCTGGCGATGGTATGGTGGTGATGTGGAACTGCGATGGCAGCTCGGACACGGCAAAACCGACAATCGCTTCGCGGGCTGGTGGGTCGGCACATATTTCTCGACCTATACTTATGACTTTCAGTTCGGGCGTGATAAAAAAGGTGTGCAGGGGAACAAATACAATCATGCCGCCGGCGTGTCCGTCGGTTACTCCCTGCCGATTGCCCGGCGATTCCACCTTAATTTCCTTGTCGGCGTAGGGTATCAATGGGGTAGATATTATCGTTTCCACACCGTTGATGACGAGTGGGATCATGACGTGTGGCTACAGACCAGACACCGGCGTTTCTTCGGTCCGACACGCGCCGAGGTTGGAATCTCATGGCTTATAGGCACAGACAATGTAAACACCTTCAGGCCAAAGGCAAAAGCAAAGAAAGGAGGGCTGAAATGAAAAAATTCCTTTTGTTTCTGATACTGTCGCTCCTGACTCTGACCTCCTGCGAACACCGTCCGCTATGCTTCGACCACAGTTATGTGGCCGACGTGCGTGTCGAGTTTCAGTGGAACGACTCAGAGGAGCCATGTCCCGTAATGGTTGTCTGGTTCTTCCCCATACGTGATTGCGAGGACGACATGCGCATACCCGAGCGTTACGAACTTTCGGGCAGCACGGGAGGCTATGTGAAACTGCCGGCAGGACCATACGAATGTCTGGCATACAACGGCGACACCGAGCGCAACCGCGATTACGGAGAAACTTTCAGCTCGCTTTATATAACTACCGGTTCGGATGTGATTTTAAACTACGAGGAGCGTCAGGACGAGAAGGAAATACCCGTCGCGCCGGGCACCGAGGATCACGACGTGAGACTCTCAGCCGACCGACTTTGGCGTGACCGGGTGGAGCAGTTCACCGTCCTTGACAGCAGACCGCATGCAGCTCCGCTTCATCAGGTAGTTACTTTTGCCCCGGAAGAAGTCACCACCAATATATACGTCCTTGTAAAGAACGTGAAGAAACTCACTCCCGGAACCGGAATGCGGGCGGTTATCACCTCGGTGTCGGAACATTATCTTCCAGGCCCCTCTTTGCCCGACGGAAACCCCGTGAGCGTGCCTTTCAATATGACAGCAGACACGGCCACCGACCCGCCGACATCTCTTACGGGCAGACTGATAGTGTTCGGCCACTGCCACGACACAGACCGGACGCATTATGTGTCACTGTATCATACCAAGACAAAGCGTGCATACCACTTCGATGTTACCGACCAGATGGAGTCAGCCCCCGACCCACGGAACATTTATATCATAATCGACGGCACAGACATAGACCCCGACGGAAGCGGCGGCCTTGGCGTGAACGTAGGCGACTGGGGCGATGGCGGCGATATCGGCATCGGAGCGCAATAAACATTAAAAACGACAAAACAATCAAAACAGTTATAAACAACTTAAATCAACATTATTAACAACTTAAAATCAACTTCTTAAAAACACTTCGAGTATGAAGCACAAACTTTCGACTCTCGCGGGAGCTTTAGTTATGCTACTCGCGACGGGTTGTTCTCAAGATCTGATGGAAGAGTACAACCCCACGGAAACCAACAGTACGGATGCGATCTCCTTCCGCGCATCCACCGGCCGCAGCGAAATCGGCTCGCGTGCCGCCAACGTTACCACCGACAACATCTCCATGTTCAAGGTGTGGGCCTACGGCACCCTATACAACGGGGAGCACTGTGAGTTCATCCCCAATCCCGGCACCTTTGCCAAAAAGTCCGAAACAGGTGACGGAAGCACATTCTTCCAGACCGAAACCACCTACCTGTGGCCTACCGACATCACCCACATGGACTTCTACGGAATCGGTGTCGGATGTGATGGTTCTGAATACTTCGATCCTCAGGAGGCTTTCAAAATGGCCGACTACTCATGGCTCGCTCCCGGCAAGGATGGCAAAGCCCATATCCTCGTCAAGAATTTCACAGTCCGCCATAATGGATCTCAGACATGGAAGGAATCTCTTGATGCGTCAGCAAACGATAAAGTCAAGGGGCAGGAAGACGTGATAATCGCTATGACCCACCGCAACAAGGCAGTCAACAACGATGTTTTCATGCAGTTCAATCATACCATGAGCAGCATCGAGCTTCAGGTCAGGAACAACTATGAAGAGTCCGGTCACGACGGCAAACAGGTGATATATGTCAAGGGCGCATGGATTGTCACCGGCGATAAACAATGGCAATTCGACTTCACTGCCGATCCCTGTGATGGAACGCAGAGCCACAACGGAACAGGCACTTACACGTGGCAGCCAATGCGAAACACCGAAAACTCCGCGGATATTTATACCGATGAATCACTTGCACCAGCTGAACGGAATAACGACACCAAGGTCGCGGCCTACGGATACTCATTCCAGGAACCTATAAGAATATCCACTGAATCAGGAAAGAGAACGGTCTCCCTTTGGTCAATGGATGGTACTGGACACGCCCCTAAAAATACAAACATAATTCTTCCGAGCCAGCATCTTAAAGGCTGGGTTGCAAACAGTGTGAATATCGACGGTTCGGATATTAACCACACATCGGCCACAGCACTGACCGATGGTGCATACATGCTGCTTTTGGTTCGTCTGGAATTGGAAGAATCCACTGCCGGTAATCAGCACAGCGGCACACTGCACGGCGTGCAGGACGGAAATGGCAACTGGAAACACCAGATATTCCCCTATACCGGTCACTACGGCAAGGACGAATACAGCTACGTGTGCGTTCCCCTCACCCATAATCTGGAGCCGGGCAAGAACTACACTATTACCATCAATATGCTTGGGAATTATGGACTCGGCCAGTATCCGCCTTCCAACCACCCCATGCCTGTCATCGCAGATTGCGACGGTTCGTTCAATTTCGAGACTGAGGCAGGCTTCAAATCTGGCAACGACTGGGTTCAAAGCAAGCTTGACGAGCCGCGCGTGATAGTGTATCGTCCTATGGCTCCCACTACAGGCAATGGTGCCGCTACAGGCTCGCATCCCAAAAATGCAGTGGTTACAGAATCAGGTATCACTGTAGTCAAAGAAGCGACTAAGACATTCGGTTCACCCGTGCTTGAAAAGAATGTTACATTCAGTGTAAAAGTGAATTCGTGGACAAACAGCACAACAAGCGATAATGCCAAATAGCCACACACATACCACCGTACACTAACAGACACAGCACCCCCTGCCGAGAATAGCGGCAGGGGGTGCTTGTTTATAGTGCGTAGTTTTATTTACAGCAAAACCGGAATTACAAATTTTAATCAAGCGTTGCAGAAACAATCAGACAAATCTTAAACCATTCAGTCATAAATCACACATCAATACATTAGTATGTTCAGGCTATCGGTCACTTGACTTTGTTTTCGTTTCCTCGATAATTCTTAAGAGTGAGTCGGTATCATCGGCTTCCATCGCATTATGGATTTCGAGAATGATGTGGGCATTCTCCGCTTTGTTGCCAAGTGCGGCTCTGACCATCGCATACTCCTGAACGTAAGGAAAAAGTTGCCTGTATTGATACCAGAAATAGAAGGCTAAACTGATGGCAACACTCGCAATGAAGTAGGCAGCGAACTTCCACCATGTCGAAGTTATATCTTCCACGACTTTCCTCAGAGTCCTCGGCACCCATCCGAACAGTTTACAAATGGTCTCCCAGATAGCATGGATACCGTCTGACAACGGTTTGAGACGGGACTCCGGCGGTTTGACCGTGCTTGCAACAGGTCGCTGACCGTAACGTTCTTTGATTGCCATATCCACCTTGTCATGGAAAATACATACCAATTTGGTGAATTTGGAGATGTAGTCGGTCAGCCATTTGTCCCAAGGTTCAGTGATGCGCTTGAACACATCTTCGCTTGACATGGATTCGTGCTGCCGGTCAAGAACTGATTTCATAACCTCGGCAAGTTCAGATTTCAGTTGCTCTGCATCAAAAGTCGGAGAACCCTGCGGAGCGACAGAGTTATCTCCGCCAATGATGTTGCCATTGGCATCGACAGAGAGTCCGAGGTGCCGGGCAATCAGCACAACAGATTCGTGAGCTTTCTGATGTGCGTCATTCTGCTTTTTCCATTGCGCCTTGATAGCGTCATCGGTGATTGTTGTTGCCATTATCTGCGTCTTGCTCTGTTAGGTTTGGTCTGAACGGATTGTTTCGTGGACTTGAAGAAGAATCGGAAGGGCTGCCGTTTGCGGTCATCGTCATCATCACGCCACTTGAGGTCGCTTGATGTTCCGCCGCCTCCACCGGAATAGAGAGCCATTGCGTCGCCATATGGAGCGAGCAACAGACCGCACAACGTACCCAAACTGATGAAGGCGGTTTTATTGTCGGTGGTCGGACGGTACTTGCTGTCATCTATCTGCTCGCCATCCTTCAGATGAAACGTATCGAGACCGATGTCCGGCAGTTTCAGCAATGCGTTCCTGGGGTGTCGGTCATCGAAGTCTATAAAAGTCTTTTCTATGTTGTCGCAGGCTTCGTAGTCATGGCGGTTGATTTCGAGTAGCCGGTCTCTCTCGGTATCGTAATGGTACTTCACGCTCTCTCTGGCAAGTTCAGGCAAAGAGCCGAATTTCTTTGAAAGTGAGGGAAGCGTAAGATACGGAGCGAGTTTCTTGCCGCTGAAGCTGGCTTTAGCCTTGTCATCCGCAAACGCGACACCCATCACCTTGCCCGTAGCACTATTGTAGCGGAGTCTCATTTCGATACCGGCTTTTTCCAGAGCTTTGCGGAATTCACCCCAGTGGGTCGCACTGTCATAGGCTGCGGACACCTTGTCGAACATGGCATACCGCACAGCCTCCTTTCCCCGGAGGCTGTCGCGGTTTACATTCTTCTTCCCTTTGCCGAAAGTAAGTCCATACTTGGCAGTAATGTGTTTGCACACTTTGGCATTGCGCTTACGCTCGCAACTGTCGCTTATGGTCTTGCCGTTCCTGTCGATACGGCTGAATACGATATGGAAATGCGGGTGCTTGCGGTTGCTGTGCCTATAGACAACAAACTCGGTGTCCCTGATGCCCATTTCGTGCATATACTCCGAGGCTATCTGCCGCATGAAGTCATCGGTCATCCTCGGAGTATCCTGCGGGGAAAATGACAGGCTGAAATGCCGGGCAGGTTTCTTGCAGTCATGGTGTCCCTTCTGCGAATAGGCCTGAAGCAGCGATGCGATAAAGGAAGGATCATTTCCCATGATGCCGTCGCTGTGCATCAGGATGTAGGCATCCTTGCCCCCATACTTTACTCTGGCGGCATAATCGACGGCAACCGAGAAACTCGGATTGGATGAAATTTTGGCAATCATCTGTTGTGCTGTTCTATAAGTGGATAAGGATTGAATGAATAATGGCAGATGGGACAGTGGTCAACGGCTGATGTCACCACCCCGGAGAATCCGGCTGATGAGTTGCTGTATGTCGGCGAGAATCTGTCTGACATGATTTATGACAGAAGGCAGCCCGGAAGTGTTGGCTTGTCGCGCAATCTGATTGAGATTGTTGCCCATAGCCGTCAGCCCTCTGACCTGTTCTATGTGTTCATCGGAGATGTGGGCTTTGATGGGGGTGTGAAGAGCGGCTTCATGAACGAACTCCGAGACGGACATTCCGGCACTTTCGGCGCGATATACAAGGGTGTCGTGGTCAAGGTCGTTAAAACCGGTCTTTACGGGGTGTTGGCGTCGTTCATCCTCCGACATTGGAGGTCTGCCGCCTTTCTTCTTGTTGAGATTAATTTTCTTTGTCATTGGCAAGCGTATATAAGAGGAACGGAGGGAAGGAATGAGGTTAAGAGGCTCCGCCAGACCATCGTGCATGGCGATGAAGCGAAAAGCAGGGCGTATGCCCGTTGCTTCCACGGAGTCCCAAAGGGGTGACGGAGTTTTCGGGGACCGGAAACACAAACTCGCTAACCTTAAAACTAACCTCATTCTTCCTCCTTCTCAATAAGCCAAGTCGCATATTAATATGGCAGCTCCGATTTAGGAGTAAAGTCCTCATTCACTTCAGGATCACATCCGAGAACGGCATGATTAGCCGGTTTGTCGGTGCATCCGGATTCAACCTGTGGCCTCAGACATTCCTCGACGGACTTATCCGCACCTCCTTCAGATGCCAGTATGTCGGTGAAGTCGGTTATGTCATCAGCCAGTGCTTTCTTAAACGAATCCTGACTTAGATCATCTTCTTTGTAAGCAAAGGCATCAAGCATGTCGGCGATGGTTATCAGTTTTGAGAATGTGAGGTTGATGATGCCGAGCTGACACATGGTGGTTAGCAATCGGGTAATGACCTTGCGCCCGAGACCGAATTTGGCGGACAGAGCATTGACAGACGCATCAGCCTGATAGGGTCGCATCCTGATGTTTATGCCACGTTTGGTTATGGTCTGATAACTTGCACTCATATTGACCAGCAGGGCATGATAGAGTGCGAAATGGCTCACGCCGTTTGTTGTCCCGGCGAGAAAGTCAAGAGCTTCCGCCGTGAGTGTGATGGATAGTTTTACAAATGGAAGCGGTTTGATTTGAGAGTTGTCCATATTGCTTATTGATTTGAGATAAATGATTCGATATTGGAGGTGGTTGGATATCCGGCATCGGAGTTAGCAAGGAACCTGTCAATCCCCGGTATATCGGACAACCTTCCTTTCTGAATGTTCCGATAGTCGTAGCCTTGCCTGAATGTCGGACACCCTATGCGGATATTGCCGATGATCCATCCCGCCAGACAGCACACGGTATGAATTGTTGTCCGTTTGCCCGGTTCGGAACGGATGATGCCGAGGTCGTTGAATCTGGCAATGACCTTGGCAACCGTCTTGCGGTCGCAGCCCCATTCCTTTGAGAGCTGCAACTCTGACTTTTCAAACTGACCCGCCGACAGTATCCTGCCGTTTCCAGTCAGTCTTGCCGGAGCACTTGTCATAAGCGCGTTCTTGGCAAGGTGCATCAGAAACTCCATGCGGCTCTTGCGGTATCGGGTATCATATAGATAGTCGAGCTGTTCACTTGACAGAGTGAACTGGTAGAAAATTTTGGTGCCCATGTTCAACCGATAGCTGCATTACGGAGATATGCCTGAGCTTCCTCGGAAATCTGAGTCTGCGATGCGACGGGATTCTGGCGGAGCCACTTCAGAAGTTCCGACTTCTCGAAATAAACCATCTTGTTGTTGGGCTTGTAGAACGGGACAACCTGATTGTGGGTCATCTTGTAGAGTGAACTCTTGGATATTCCAAGGAACACCGCCGCTTCCTCAAGGTTAAGAACCTCTTTGGCGGCATAGAGAAGTGATTTGAGCTTCTCGACCTCCTTCTGGAGATTTTCGACTGCGATATACAGTCCGGGGGTGTCTGATTTTCCTTTCATCGTTTGGTTATGGTTATATTTGTATTGTGTCGTATTTTGAAATCTGCCGCAAAGTAAAAACATTCCAAACAAAGCAGCCAATTCTTACTGATATTCAGCGGATTAATTAACCGCATTTAATTATATCAGAGAATCGGCACCGTTTTCTGGTACTCAGAGAGCTGTTTCGATGAACAAGATGATTGAATCTACTGTATTAATATCAAGATAATTCTGGGAAATGTATATGTATCGCCCACGGTCAGAAAAGTTGTTGAGAGTGAGAATGTAAGGGGAAAATGATTTGGCGGATTCGGGACAAATGATTATATTTGCATCAACAAAGATGATAGTCCGAGTGAGGACGGTCAAGGCAGAAGATTTTGATTTTATTTTCCGACGTTTTTGTCCCGTTTTTGTCCCTCGCCTCAATACTGTCCCGCGAGACAAACTTATAAGAGAGTGATAATCAAAGGTTAACCAACGAACACACAACACTGTTTTTAATAACCACCAGAACGGCCCTTGAGAACCTGTGAACGTGGCGTCACAGAGAAACTCGTTTGTCTGAAAGATTACGTCATCTATCTCTTCCTCAAGGAGATTTATGCCGAAATCCGAGAGAATATTGTCACCCATTCACGCCGAGGTCACAGAAAAGTAAGTCCAGCTGCTCCCGGATTCCTTTCAAGCCGTCAATAGCACACTCAAGGTCGTCAGCCAGAAGAAGATTCTGAATTTTCAGAGACTCTATCTCCTGGTCTTTCTGAATGAGGCGAAGGCTGTTAGCCATGTCCTTTGCCTGCGGGATACGGGATTTGCCGGCGATGCGGATTACATCCTCCATCGAGATACATTTCACCGGCTGACGACCTCCGTCGGTCTCCATGACTATGAGCCGGGCTTCCTCGGAGTAACTGCGGATACATTCCTTATCATCGCGGAAGCCGAAAAGACGGGCGGTTTCGTATGCTCTGAAAAGGAATTCTCCTTTTTCAGTCAGCACGAGGGTCGTATGTCCCAGTTTACACTTGAGCTTGGTCGTTTTGATTGCTTTATCCATTGATGTTTTGGTTATGATTGGTTATTTATCAGTTATTGTATTGATTGACCATCCGGCACCGCGCCACCGGTTCATGGCAGCCAGGGCTATCGCGCCACGACGGTCCGGTTTGTTGTAAGTGGCGGCGAGTAGTCTTGAAGTCTCACCCCGTCCGTGCAGTTGCACAAGGAAGCGCAGCAGGTTCTCGTTGGCTTCGGTTATATCCTTGTATATCCTCAGATACTCCTTCTTCCGTTGGGAGTTCGGCATATAAGACTGCTTGATTGCTGTGACAGCCGTCGTGAATTTGTTGTAATACTCACGCCAAAGCGAGACATGGACGTTCTTACCTCCTGCAGTAGCGAGCCGGTTGATATTGCGCTGAAAATTTTCCAGACCCGCCTCAATCTTGCGACCTTCTGCCATCCATGCGAGGTCAACCTGACGGTCAGCCATGTTCAGTGCCTCTATTTCGGCCCGCTTGACAAATGAGGAATCAAATTTCTCGGCATCGTCAATCTGCTGATATGCCGATATGCCGGCAGTCGTGCGGAACGACATCTTGTTTTCAGCATTGGCAGTCTTACGGTATCGGTTATGGAGAACCTGATAGTACAGGCTCGGAGTCAGGGTGCCGGCCCCGGTTTCCTGCACTGTTATCTGATTCATCTTCGCATCATCGTGATTGTAGGTGATCTTTTGTGCTTTGGCCGACAATGCGAAAGCCACCAGTAGCACAGGGATGTAAATTCGTTTCATTGACTCGGTTTATTAAGGTATCCAGCATCACGCCATCTTCCGAAGGCGTCATCAATAATCTCTCGCAGCGGTTTATTGCGGTAAACCGATGATTTCCAATAGCCGATTCTGACCTGTATGTATCGCCAAGTGTCAAAGTACGCCTTGTTGACATGAAGCCTTATGTTATCGAGCGACTGGTTTATGGAATTGAGTACCATCATAAGGTCAGAGGTCGAACAGGCCGCCGCGCCGGTGGCATACAGCACAAGATCGGTCATTGAGCGATATAGATTCTCCGCCTCATTGCCTATCTTCTGAATACAGTGAAAGTTTACCGTTATTATCAAGGTGTCCGACATCTCGATATGACCCCGTTTGAGACATTTCTCATGGAAGTCGGTCAGCATCTTCTTGTACTTGCCCACGTTATCCCTTACATTGTTATAGGTGTCGCGGACATTCAGAGCCATCCTTGTTGACTGATATATTATGTCGATGATGTCAAATGCCCGGGTATATTTGTCAAGGTCGAAGTTGAGTTCCTTGTAGTCATTAGATGCATCGGCTGAATACTCATGCAGAAGCTGGTTGCTCATTTCCAGAGTGGAACGGGCAAGCAGCAGACTTTTCTGATGCTTGTGGTCGGAGATATAAGCCTCCACCGAAGCTATATCAAAACTCCACTGGGCACTGGCACTCAATGGCGTCAGGACAGGAAGCATCATGAGTATGGCGAATAGGATTCTGTTCATTTTTTATCGGGTATCTATGTCTTCGTCATATTTTCCGTTATACTTGTCCGAATGTGCGGCATTGGCGGCATTGCGGAGCCAGCGGCGACGGGCCTGCTGTATGAGGGTCTGTCTGCGACCCTGCTCATCGTTGACGGGCGGTGCGATGGTCAGCAGCACGTCGATGATCGAGCGTTTGTAGTTCATCATCTTCTCAATCGACACAAGGTTGACATAAATCTTATGGAGCCTCATGTCAACACCTCTTGCAATCTCAAGGCGGTCGGACGACCAGAGAAGATGATATGTATCCTCTGTATCGTCTGTTTCCGAAGGTTCGGTCTTGCAATACTGTGTGTCGAGCTGGCAATCCGGGTATTCACGGGCTATTGCCGACAGTCTCTCGTTGATCTGTTTCTCTTTGTCGGCATCCGAAGCGTCGGGGTCAAGGTTAATTATCTCGACAACCTGGGTATCCGAATACTCCGCATACAGCTCATAGTCAATCTGCACAATGGCGCGGTGTATCTTTATGCCCAGGAAGTATTTAGGCTTCCGGGCAATGGAGATGGTAGCCTTGAAGGTCAGTGTGCCGTTGATGTTCGGAGCGTGCGCCTTGCGGGTATAGGTGTAGCCCGACCAATAACCGTCGCCGTCCCATGTAAGGTTGTAGGCGGTCTTGCAGTCCTGCATGATGGCCGGAATACGGTAATAATCATCGGTCTGAATGTCATTATCCTGGGATGCGTCCTCCTTGGCCTGCAGGACATCCTGCAACTTCTTCTTATAATCGGCCAACTGACTCTTCAGTTGACTGATCTGATTCAGGTTGGCATTGTACTGCTGGCGCAGACGGGCTGCCTCTTCGACTGTCGCCGTGGCTATCTGCTTGATAAGGTCGGCGTTCTGTCTTTCCAACTGGTCTATCTGTGCCTGCGTGAGTGCGATTTTATTGCGGTATTCCGTTTCCAATGCGTCCAGTTCAGATGTATCGACATCCTGATTGCCGGTAAGTGATGTTGTCATGGAACACTGTTTGGTATGGTTGCTCAATGAGCCTCCGCAACTCTTACATTTGTAGGTTGTGGTGCCACTCATAAGTTTTGCACCGTCATGGCAGGTGACTGATACAATCACGCTCTCGGTCCCTTTCAGTTTGTCGGCGCTCGATGCCGAGTAGTAGTTCCGGCTTCCGTATCCGATCTGATACACAAGTCCGTCCTCGTTATCGTTGAACTCCTTGAGTTTGACCTGCATCTGCTTTTGGAATGTAGCCAAATCCATGTTATAGCTGTCAAAGACAGCCTCATAGACTTCCTCCGTCCAGTTCCATGATTTTGTCACGGTTATCGAATATGCGTATGCTTTACCGTACTGCTTTCCTCCACGGTTGAGAATATAACCGCTGCGGTAATAGTTCATGTTATAGCGGTACCGGTCATCCTGTTGGTTGAGTTGGGCGACCTTGCTCCGTGACCATCCCGCATGGGCTTCCGAATTGCTCAATGCGGCCTCGACAACTGCCGCCGAGGGATAATAGTTGGGGTCTGTGGTGTTTACCCTGTACCACGGCGAGCCGTAGAGAATGGAATTGTTGTCAGTCGGAGGGTTGTAATTGCAGACTGTCTCCGAGCCGGACTCCTTCCTGTATATGTACCACCGCTGGGTGTAATACTGGCCGTCGGCACGGTCAACATAGTCCGTCACCCAGCCTGCCATATTGTAATTGGCGATATTGAACAGTCGGTTCACGTTCTCCGGAGAGCCGACAATATCCATCAACTGACCTGCAAGAAGGTTGTTGATGTTGCCGTAGATGCGTTCACAGCTCACCACCGCATCGTAGATGCCGGTAATCTTACCCTGCATAAGACCGCTGAAATCCGAGCCGGACAATACCTGGTTCATAATGTTCTCGGCTGTGCTCGAAGCAATGCCGACCGCTATGTTGTAGAGGTTCTCGGCATCCGCTTTCAGGTTCTCCTTGGTGAAATGGTCCGGGGCCTCGGCAAGCATCTTCTGCATATTGTCCCAGTTGATGATGTTGTATTGTGCGAACTCAAAAAGTTCTCTGATTTGCGGATTGAGCTCAAGGAAATTGATGTCGCTGAATCCCAGTCTGCTGTTTGTCACAACCGATTCGAACTGCATACACAATGCCTTGGTCTCATCGCAGATCTTCATCAGATAGCTGCCCCAATAGAGGGCGTTGTGCGGCTGTTCCAGCATCAGCCGGGCGACCACCACAATCTTCGGAATGATTTTGGTGGCCACCATTCGGTAGATGCGCCTGTAATAGTAGTTCTCGGTCGAGCTGCTCCATATACCGAGGTCGGTAAGGGCCTTGCGGTCGAGAAATTTGGATGAGAATATGGCGGCTGCCGCCACTTCCGCAGAAGTGTATTTCTCCAGAATCTTCTTCACCTGCTCATTATAGTAAGCCTCGGTGCCTGTCTCCACACCGTATGCCGAAGCCATCGCAGCCACCGTCTTGGCGTCGATATTGAGATTGGCATACTGGGCCGAAGCTGTCACTCCGGCAAGACACATTATTAATATGAGCAGGATACGGTTCATCTTAGATCGGTCTTAAAGTCTGGAAAAAATCACGTTTTTGAGGTCTGCATCGGTCATGCCCAGCGAAAAGCCGGCTTTTTCAAGATGATGCTTGGTCTGCGCAACGAACACCGGACCGATGTTGCGGATTGCGGTCAAAGCTTCGGGCTGATGACACACGAGAGTCTTCAGGTCGGTGATACCTGCATTTCGCAGGGCCTTAACAAGTTTGCAGGCATACGCAGTGCGTCGGCCATGAACAGGCGGATAGATCTTATCCACAAATTCTTCGATTGAAATGAGAGAAATCATAAATAATGTATTGGTTTGGTTTAAGTGATTTGAAATATCAGAGGTTAAGCACTTTGCCTTCGTGGTTCACACGCTGGGCAAAGGCGAGGGATTTTGGGATGCCGGACTTATCCCAGTCCCGGCAATATGCTTCTATCGCTTCCTGATGCGAGCATCTGAGTTCCCGTTTGTAGAGTTTGAGGGCCTCCTTTTCGGCACGTTCAGTGGTATAGGTCATGTAGCACTCGCGGGGTTCCTCCACGCCGAAGACATTCCCGACTGCACCACGGCGGATGAATACCTCCCGGAAGAATGACCGGCCATCCTTGTTCTCGAGACGGTTGATGGTGAAAATCTTCTTGCAGTCAACATCGGTAAGCCCCAGGATCTTCTTAATCTCGTCAAAGCGTTCCTTGAACTTCGATTGGTCAAGCAGCATCACGACATCGGAGTTGTTGATGATCGCCTCCTTGACAATTTCAGAGCCTATGATGTCCTGTATCTCCTGCGTCACCACTCCGACCGATGCCCAGAACTTACGGGCTGTCTTATAAAGATACTTGATGTATTCAGCCATAAGCGGTGAGGCAATGGCCTTCCATGCCTCCTCGATTACAAGAACCTTGCGGTTCTTTTTCAGGCGCATCTTCTGGAGAAAGACGTCCATGATAATCAGCGTCACGATGGGGAACAGTTTCTTGTTCTCCTTAATCGCGTCCACTTCGAAGACAATGAATGTCTCGTCAAAGAGAGTGGAATCCACATTCTCGTTGAGAATCTTCTCGTATGCGCCTCCCTTATAAAATGGCTGGAGCATCGTGGAATAGGTGGAATAACTGATTGTGGTGATGTCGTTCTCGGTGCATATCTGCTCCAGACGGTCAAAGGAATAATCGAAGAATGAGTTGAAGCTCAGTTCTGTAACCTTGAGAGCCGCACGGCGTTTCTCCAGCACCTCTATCTGCTTGCGCACCATCTCATCTACCTCTTTCGGAGGCATGTTTGTGTTCTTGCGGCTGGCGGAGGCAAAGAGATTCTTCAATAAGACTTCGCGCTGCTCATCGGTGTACTTGGTAAACCCATTGAAGTAGGCGTCGTAATAGTCGATGATTATCTGTTCCACGATTCTGAACTCAATTTCCGGAATCTTGGCATCGGAGCCTTTCCAGATCAGGAGAACAAGGTTCTTGAGGAAGTCAATCTTCTCGATGTTGTACTCGTTCCGGTTGATTTTGAACGGGTTCATCGTGATTGGCTTTTCCTCCGTATAGGAGATATACTTGCCGCCGAGATATTCGCACAGACCTTCGTATGAGTTACCCGTATCCACCATCACGACATCGGTGTTCTGCTCGTGAAGCTGGCGCACAACACTGTTCATGTGGAACGACTTACCGCTGCCCGAAGGCCCTAAACAGAAGAAGTTTGAGTTGTCTGTCAACTTGTTAGCTCCTTCCTTGCCGGATATGTCGATAGCGACGGGAACACCCTGACGGTCGGTGTAGTAAATTTTCAGAGGCGTGTCCTCGGAGTGTTGGGCGTGTTCCTTATACATCAGACACATGGCGGCGTCCGATATGGTTAGAAAGCGGTCATACTCCGGATTCATCTTGAAACAGTTGCCGGGGAATGAGTTTACAAACAGTTCCAACTGATTGTAGCTCTTTCGGGAAATATGGATGCCGAGACGCCCAAACACGTTTTCAAGATGATTGGTAGGTTTCTGAAGGTCAACTCCTTTCCTGCAGGTCACCATAATATTGAAATGGGCATAGACAAGCTGCTTGTTCTCGCGGGCAATGACTTCCTGCACCTTTTCAATATCTTCAACCGCAATCAGGTTGCCAGGATTGGGCACGGAGGCATGACGGTTACGTTTCTTGTCGAGAATGGATAGCTCCCGCTTCTGTCCCGGCATGAATATCATCTGGTTATACACCACCGATTCAATTTCCGGGATAGAGTCAAGCACCGACATCAGGTCAACCGGCAGAGAGGTGTTGTTGACCTCAATCTTTGTAAACGGACGAATCTGCGTCGGGAGGTTGATGCAGTCAACATCCACAAGCGAGTAAATCTTGCAGTTCCTGTCGCACATGCCGACGCTTTCCTCGTCAGCCCTGAATGTGCTGAAGGAGATGCGTTTGTTGGCGAAGTCCATAGCGAAGAAGCGGTCAACGACATCGGAAGCCTCTGTCTTATTGAGGAACCTCGCCTTTATACCGGCATCGCGTAACTGGTCGGCAACCTTGCGGATTTTCACAAGGAAGTCGCGCCACTTCTTGCTGTCGTAGCTGAACAGGCGGCTCTTCTTGCACTCCTGCGTGATTGTCAGGTAAGTGAAGGAGTCGGTATAGCGGCGCCCTTTGAAATACTCAAAGTAGGAGCTTGAAAGGAACTCGCGGTTCTCACCGTCCTCGTCGGCAAAACCCTTACGGGTAAAGATGTCCTGTTTGTGAATGGCATAGTCTTCGCCGAGTGTCGCACAGATGGCTGCGAACAGTTTGGTAAATTCATAATAGGCATCGATGTTGCCGCCGAATTTCGCCACCGGATTCTCCATTTTCAGGATAGCCGAGACTTCGCCGGTTTTGGTATATACCACGCCTATGCCATCCGTTTCCTCGATAGTGAAATAGATGTCATGGAAGATACGGCTGCGTTTCCCACCGGTGCCGAAGGCCCATACGGAAACAGCCATACCGAGACATATAGCCAGACAGATTATGATGACGTATAGGGTCATAGTCAGAATAAATAGAAAAGTCTTAGTTTGAGCTTGGCATATTGTTTTGAGTAGTTGGACATTACTATTCCTTTATCCATTTCTATGCCGTAATAGTTATGGTCGGAGGATTCGGAACAGGTCAGATATTCGCCGCTAAATGGCTCAATCAATTCCGGGATATGCGAGTGGGCGTATGGCTGGAACAGAAAGAACATCTGAGCCATCTCTGCCACAGTCGGGATGTAGCTGCAATGATACTTCTCGATTTCGGTCAGCATGGTTCCGTCTTCTTTCCCTTTCTTTTTATTGAGAAGTCGTGATGTCAGCTCCGCACCATCCTTATGCCCGAAAGCTGTGTTTTCGGAGTATGGGATTTCAGGCTTATAAATGAGCCGTTCCTCTTCAGATGAAGACGAATCATTGATGATGCCTTCGTTACGTTGTCCGTCAATGGTCCCGAATATTATGCCGCTTATAAGGTTCTTGTCACCGAAACAGAATGTGCCGGGAACGTCCTCTATGGCAACGGCTTTGCCGTGTCTGCCGTCCGTTTGGAATATGACAGCGACAGTCATGGTGTCGCGCTTTGCCACCACAAGTCCGTCTTTCCGGAGATAATGACCGGTTTTGACGGTATCGACAACTGCTACTTTGCGAAGATCTCTTTTATACTGGTTGTCAACCCATGAGGATTTTGGCAGAAGCTGCCCGCTTTTGTCCGTCTTGAGATTTATCTGAGTCATGCTCCCTGCGGACAGTGGCGGGATTTTGGTCTTGAGAAGATATTCCTTGCCGTTGACCACAGCCGACAGAACAATGTCCGAAGCAGCGTCGCAAGGGATAAGATAAAAATCATGATTGCGACCGCTGTTAACCAGACAGTCAGCATTAATCCCCACAGGCATTCCTTCGCCTGACTTTTCAATCCATTTTCCATTGTAAGGGATATATTTTCCGCGAGTTGCAACGTGTTCTCCTTTGAGGGTCAGCGATTCAAGGACATCGGAAAGATTGTCGCTCTCAAAACAGAACCGCAGCAGAGCCATCGAACTCTGGAATTTCATTTGTAAAGACAGCCCGGCACCGACCGTCCTTCCGGACTCGTATCCGAAGATTCTGTCCGAGAATGGTGCGGTCAGCGACAATGTGTCGGAGGAAGACAGCGGCCAGCAGGCACTGACCACCGAGGCGGTGTCGGCCATCAGCGAGGGCTGTTCCGGTTTGAAACAATCGGGCGTTCCTACAAACGAATGGAAGTCCGTTTTGCCGTCAGAAGTCAGTCTCACCCCGATTCTGTCAGCTCCCGTGATTGCTCCCGAAGCAGTGATTTCCACCGGCTTCAGTTCATCACGCCAGGCATCCCGTACCTCAATGGCAGCTCTGGTCTGTTCCAGCGAGGGACGCTTTTCATCTGATCTGCCACAAGAAGCGCATATCAGGGCGACACCTATCATATATGAATATCGGATTGACATCTTTCGGAATGAGATTGGTTTGAATTTTGGTTAAGAGTTGCTTTAATGATTGGTTTATAGACTTCTGGAACGGCAATAGACGAACACTCCCTTGTCGTTGTTTTTGGAATGGAGGCCCTTGCGCTGCTTGAGCATTATCAAGGCGGCTCCAACCGCGACCGCCGCTACGAGGGTTATCAGACCCGCCACGAAACCGATGACGATATACATGACGATGAATCCTACAATCGCGCCACCGGCTGCGGCTGCCGCCCAGTAGATGTAGCGGCCCTGCAGTCCCATAAGTTCAAGAGGCCGTTGAAGCCCCTTGAACATGGGATAGGATGGATAGTTTTCTTCGCCGGTATTCGTCACGGGTCACACACCGAAGAAAAGAGGCAGAGCCTGCGCTGCGGCCACGAGGAAGATGCAGGCGCCGACAATCATCATGATCGACTTCTTGACATCCTGCTCCTCGTTGTTCATCTTGATATAGACGCTGATAGCGCCTACGATGGCGACAACGCCGGCGATGGCGTAGCAGAGCTTGACGACGATGGGGACATACTTGGCGATCTCCTCCGTGACTGTGGTAAGTGCGGTGGTACCCGCCTCGTAATTGCCGGCGGCGTTCTGGGCGAACATGGCCACGGAGCCGACAATCATCATCATGCAGAACATCTGCACGCGCTCGCTTCCGAAGAAGCCTTTGAGTTTGTTTGCGATTTTTTTAATCATAAAATCTGGTGAATTTTGGTTTGTTTGGTTTTGAATTAAATGATTGGTTTTGTGTATATTATTGATTATGGAAACTATATCCTGTATCCGAAGAAAGCCGGGAATACCGTTGACGCGCCAATCAGGAACAGACACGCCCCGACGACCATCATGATTTCTTTCTTTACTCCGTCCTCGCCGGAGTTCATTTTTATGTAAATCTGGAGTGCGGAATAGATGACTACAATAGAGGCTATCGCATAGATAAGGTATAGGACATAGAGCATCATCGTCACCACGAAGTCATGCTGTCTTGCAAGCGCATCGGCTCCCCAGCTGTAATCGACACCCCCGCATTTGGCAGCCGCAGTCTCGGCACATAACAGGGCGAGTGCGACAAGGCTTTGTGGAATCCACCGCTTAATACTCGTCAACTGCAGGCGCATCCTCGGCTTGGGTCTTTGCAGATTCCTCGGCCGGGATTCGCGTGATCAGACATCCTTCATTGTCAATCTGTCCGCTGTTTCCCTGTAACAGCTCATCAAAATCTTCATCGGTGAAAGCTTTTTCATAGACTCTGCTATCCTCGATATCCTGGGCGTCAGCATCAAGTTTCTCCTGTATAGCCAGAGCCTGAGCCTCTTTGTCTGCCTCCGAAGCCGACGTTTCCGGTATAATTGTCTCTACTGCCGCTACCGGTTCGGCGTTGACATTATTGTCGCCGACAGCAAAACCGGTTTCCGTCTCGATGACTTCCACGGATTGCTCCCCGGCAAATGTTGTGTCGAAAGTCTCCGCCCCGGAGTTTTCCTCCGCCGACTTTCGGCTCGATGTGACATCTCGTATTATCACCACTGAAAAGTAGATGATATAGGCGGTTGTCAGAATCAGTGCGAATATTCCAAATGCGCTCATGTGATCGGTTTTATAAGTTCGTTTTTCAAATTGTGCAGCAAAGTAAATGCTTCTTTTGCTGAATTGGAATTATTCTCTGATTCACAACTCTTTATTTAATTCTCTTTTTGAAAATCACAAAATCGGCACCGATTTTCGGCACTCGCGCAATGTTTTCGCCCCCTTTATAATGCAAAATCCATCGTCACCGGAATGACAATGGATTCAATTATGTCTTTCATATTTCACTGTGATGCCGGACATCCGTTTTCTGCGGCAAAGTTGGAGGCCGGAACAAATGCCAAATCAAGACCCGTAGGTCACTGCTGAGCAGTGAATTTGTCTTATTGTCCGCTTGCGCCTCCCTTGAAAAGCCTGAAAATCGGAAAGACCGACCTCTCGGTGAACCGAAAGGGTGACAAGGGGAGGGATAAAAACAACTTAAACTGCAAATAATATGGCAAATCTTTGTAACAGCACTTACCGCATTACAGGCGAAGCATCTGAACTTGACGCTCTCTATGAGCTTATGACCCGTCTTGAGAAAGAGAAAGAGAACGGAAACTGGGTAGGACATATCGTCGAAGCCCTCAATGGCGAAATTCCCGAACATCTATATGTAAGGGGATGGTGGGATGAACTTGAAAGGGAAGAAGACTGTATCTGCTTCCAGCTTGAAAGCGCATGGGAACCTATATACGAAGCTTGGGATTTCATCTGCTCAAAGTATGAGGCTTTGTCGGCGTATTTTATAGGAGAAGAATCGGGGTGTGAGGTTTATCTTAAAAGAGACCACCCCGATAAAGGGTGGTTCACGGATAACTATTATGTTGACATCTGCACTCCAAAGGAGGAATACTTTCACGAGTATTTCAAGAAAATTGATGATGCCTTCCGCTACATCGAGAAAATCACGGACACCAACATCATAACATGCGAGGACATCGAGGGACTGAACTCCGCTTGGTCAGAGGAAAACCCCGACGCATATATCTATCTACACGAATTTCAAGAGGTATGAACCCTCATAAAAACGACAACCACGGTTGCGGAAACCGTGGTTGCTGTTTAAGAAAAATCTTATTCCCTCTTGTATCATGATGACATAATTATCATTTCCTATCTACATATCTTGAATATCAAGTCCTTTGGTCTCAATATCGTAGCCATTGAAAAGATGAACGGTAGTGAGCATCGTTTTTACCTTTTCTTCCAAGACAGTAAATTCTATATTTTTTCGGTTTCGCTTTATCTCATAGATTTCCACTGTCTTGTCAAACTCATTGGCGGCGACCATATCTATCTCATTTTCTCCTTTTCGGTCCCACCATCTTCCGATTAGCGTGTACTTTTCGCTCTCAATCGCCTTTTCTCTGAAGTATCTTTCAAGAGTAAGCCCCGAAAATGTCTGGTAATCCCTTTTTATCAAGGAGCGCAACTGCTTGTATCCTCCGATTTCGAGAATATGCGTATATTTGAAAATAAACCGGAACCAAAAAGTGAAGAAATTATCGTTGATTACATATACTGCGTTCTTGCTCAAAGTTTTTGCTCCTATCGGAATCTGTTTTACTATGATTCCGTAATCATCCTCGAGCCGGGTCAGATATCCGCCGATGGGCTTTCCGATAATTGTTTCTATCTCACTGCGGCGCGTTTTGCCTGACGCTATTGCTGACAATATTGAAAAGTATATGTCGTAATCCTTTCCAAATTCTTCAATAAGTATTGACCGTCCCTCGTTGATGAATATGGAGTCCGGGCTTATCATGCTGTCCACCATTGCATCAAGTGTCATGGCCTTGTCATCTACAAGCAGCTCCACATACTTTGCGACACCACCAGTGAAAGTATATAAGGCGAGAAGATCTTCCTTCGTATATCCGGGATGGTAAACATCAAGTATCTCTTTCAGCACCGACGGCTTAAATGCATGGATGGTCATGAAGCGATTCTGCCGGTTATACAGTGGCTCCTTCTTGTCACGGAATATCTTTGTCATCATTGAATAGACAGAGCCGCATACAATAAGGTTGATTCGCGATTCAGAATGATTAAGATCCCATATTTTCTGCATGTCGCTGAAAACTGAGGGATTTACTCGCACAAAATTCTGAAATTCGTCGATAAACAGTGTGAAACTCTGCTGTTTTGAAAGCTCCATAAGATAATCAAACAACTCGGAAAATCCTGACGGCGTGCCGCCTAATTTCACACCCAACTTTTCTTCGACTTCATTGCGGAACTCCTCGCATAACAGGCTTTCAGCTTTTCTGCCGACAAAAAAATAGAGAAATGGCTTGTCCTCGTATGCTTTCAGGACAAGTGATGTCTTGCCAATCCTGCGGCGTCCTGTAAGAACAGTGAACTGGGCATTATTCTCTGCATTATTTCTAATCTTACGCAGAGTGGCGATTTCCTCTTTTCTGTCAAAAAATTTCATATGCTTGTCTAAAATAACAACCGCCGTTTCCGCAACCACGGTTTCTATTCGCAAAGTTACACTATTTATTTCACATATCCGCTATCTCAATCTTAATTTCATGCCTTTTTCTAAAGTTGACAGCGAGAAATCTCACGATCTCCCGCTGTCCCTCGTTTTTGAAGCAAATCATTGTCGCTGTTAATAGTCCATCTTTATTTGCTTTACAGGGCGTTTGCCCACAAGACGACAAGCGATGAGATAGCATCTCTTGAAGTCCTCGTAGAGTTCATCATTGAACCATTCTTTTTCGGTCAGATGGTCTATCAGGTCTCTATCTCCGAACAAATCCGGCTCAATAACATAGTAGCCGAGATTCAGGAATGTGCCGTCATTACGGTCAAGAACAATATCGCCATCGAACGATACTGAAGCGCGACCCATCTGCATAAGGATGTCTATTCCTTCTATTTTATCCAATGGAGTCGGTCTTGACCAGTCCCCAGGGAACTTTCTGTTTGCTTCTATATCATGCTGTCTTGTATTCGTCAGATACGGATATGAGGCACTCATATAGATATATCGGGCGAAATCAGCATCCGGAAATGCCTTCTTCAATACTTCAAGTTGGTTCTCTCGTATTTCCTGGTATCCATTTTCAATATAAGATACCGTACTTTGTGGCAAGCCGGTGATAGCCACCAGCTCTTTCTGACTAAGACTCCTGTCTTGTCGGAACTGTTTTAAGTTTATGAATTTCATTCTTATAACATGTTGATTATCCCTCTTCTTTGTTAGATTCGGGGCTTTCTTTTTTATTCTCAGTTCTTTCCCTCTTTCGATAAGATTTCCCTTTGAACGCTACTTGGTGAAGCATTTCCTTAAATCGGTCCACTACACGCCAACCGTAGTGTTCCGGAAGGTCTTTCGGAGAAAGATTGGACGTGAGGATGGTGAATTTCAGGGTGTCATATCTGGCCTCAAGCACTTCTCGGACAGGGTATATGGGAGTACCATAAACCAGAACCTCTTTAGCTTCTTCGCCCAGGTCATCGATTACCAGAAATGGAGTTTGTTTAAGATTCAGAATCGAATGATAATCTTCAGCCTTGTGCAAGGTGCAGATATCCGTTGCCTTGATATAGCGAGTTTCAACAGAGAAATATTCGCCCATAAACTGGAGTTGCCCACGGTTATTCAAATCCTGAATCATTCTAATTACAGCCCTTGCCATGGTAGTCTTACCATTGCCATGGAGCCCACACAACAACAACCCAGGCTTAGGTGTCTTCTCCACCATGTGTCCGGTTATGTTCTTGAGAACATCTATTGTGCATTCATCAAGTTCGAACACACAATTGCGGGATTGAACCTCATACTGGTAACATCTGAGGAGCAACAAAAACGCATCTTTATGTGTCATCTCAAAACGCAGGATTGGAAACGCTTTGCGAAAATTTCTGCTGGCCTCAACAGCAGATGTCAGCTCGTTTATATTCAGTCCTATGTCTTTCAGTAAAATATCACTGAGAGCCTGTGGTGCATCTTTTCTTTTCATAATTCTGAGAACGTATTGATTATCTCCCGACGGAAATCTGTTGACAGTTCAGTCACATAGTAACTTTCGCGGATAATGTCAGCGACTTTCAGACCGTATATGTCACCGATATTATGAATGTCAAAGATTGAAGCGACTATCGTGGGACGCTTTGCATCGTAACGCTTAATCAGCAATTCTCCGATAAGCGACTGAGCAAGCTGCAGATTTTCTCCGATGCCTCGTTCATTGCCGAGATCATCGAGTATAAGGAAATCTGCCATACAAAGCTTATCGAAGGTCTCTATTGAGGCGTATGGGAAGACCATGTCATAAGCTGAAGTAAATTTTACCGAAAGTTCAAGTTCCGGGTCAAAAGCCTTAGTAAACTCCAGAAGCAGCTCCGCCGCTTTCAGCCGCGTTGTTTTGCCACAGCCGGATTTTCCCCAAATCAGAAATCCGGTATGATAATCATCCTGCACCAAGAATCTTGCAAGAAGGGCACTGAACTGTTCGTCTTCCTCAGCCAAGGAGATATTATCATAACCTCGGTCAAACACAATCTCCCTGATTGATTTTTTGGCACAGTCATACATCTCTCCTTCAGCCAGGGAAATCGGGAAACGGTTGGTCGTAATCGTCTGGATTTCGCCCGCTCCCTTCGGAGCCGCGTCTTTGTGATGCTGCGCACCTGTGGCTACTTGTTTTTTCTTCTTTTGTTCCATCTGTATATTTTTTTGAATTTCGAGATTCGTTAGTTGCCCGGCAGCGATTAAACCACCTGATGAAATGAGATGTAAAATCGCTGAAGTTCTGGTGAAATTTGTTTGAATCGCCCAATATGAAATTTTCAAAGATTTCGAGCTGTTCCAAAACAGCAGAAACATTTGTCAGTTTCAAACTCATCGCCATTTGCTCTAATGCTATTTCTGAATTTTTCAATTTTTCAAAAAACTCAGCCTCGCGCTCAGGAGAAGGAGATTTATTTTTAATTTTTTCTTCTTCTAAGATTATATTATTTGACGGGATTCCACTCAGGACTTCGGTTGACATATCGCCAAGCGGCTGAGAATGGATTGGATTCTCCAAATCATCACTCATTCGACTTTGCGTTTCAGCCATCATTTCAACTCCCATTGAATTGGAGTTGGTTCGTCTGATACCTTTAGCAAAATATCCGGCAGGGGGAGAGAATCGTTCATAACCGACAATCTTTATTATTGAGATGCCGTTCTCTTTTCTGACCTCAATTCGTCCATCTTCCTCTATCAAATCAAGAAAAGAGGTTACAGTACGCTCATCCACATCCCATATACGGGCGAGATACGAAATGGTAGTGGCGTATTCTCCGTAGTTAAGTCTAACCCGGATTCTGGTTCTTCCGACAGTTTGAAGGCATGGCCTAGATGTGGCTTTCATTCTTAGAAAGCTCCACCAATGATAAAGCTGTGGATCTTGCCAAAGCCAGTCCTCTACTTCATCTCGATATACTATTACGAATCCGGAGTTATACATATTCCTATCTGTTCTTATTTTTACCATTTATGGCGTCGAGTACATCCTTGCCATAGACTTGCAGCTCATCGTTGATGACTCGTATTGAGCATCCCTTGATTCTTACTATATGGAGGATGGCATCGGCGGTCCGTTGTAGCAGCCGAACTAACTCTTGTGGTCTATACCACTTTTCTGGATTTATGGGAAGATGTTTCATCGTGCCTTATCTGTTTGTTCCCTTTCAGGAAAAAGGTGAGACAAAGATGATCCAAGGAGAGCCGCTATGCGCTTTTTTGCATGGGTACGAGGGCTACGCCTCCCAAAAATCCAGCTAATTACAGTTTTTCGTGGGGCTTTTGTTGTTGTGCAGATGTCTTTAACGAATTCATCATATTCGAGGGTCTTATTGGAAAAACCCTTATACATGGACACAAGCGAACCCGCTGTTTGCCGATTTTCAGGGAACAATGCTTGTTCAGACACATTAAGTTCCTTTGACAACAGCTTCTTTACTTCCCTACCAGGTTCAATTCCTGAGTCAGTGGTGCATAATACCATTTTCAATGTGTTGGGAGCAAGATTCGTCAATCCCAACAAATAGTTGAAGAATTTTGACCTTGGTGATGGCAATTCCGCAAGTTGCTTGCTTAACTCGACGAGTGACTGATGAGCCTCGACATATTTGGCGTATCTCTTCATGGCTCATCATTTAATTAAGAGTGTCACTGCGGTCAACATCGTGGTAGCCAAGGCTATCATAGTGTCTTGAGAGCGCAAACCAAGGAGCCTGTCAGATATTCGCAGTGGAGTGCCTTTAGCGGTTCCCGTCAATTCTGCCGGAAACGGTAGCACTTTCTGTGATATATCATATTCTTTAAGGCCATCTGCTCCAAACTGGAACTTAGAGTCCCCAAGGTAAAAAACATTTCTCATCTTTTTTATGTTGAGGTTATTTCTCTATATGACTCTTACGGATATAGGTCTCTAAGAAAGAGATAAGTTCGGATTCAAGAAACATAGGAGTTCTTCCGAACATATGTGCCGGAAGCCCCTTCTTCCTATAATTATCAATCATCTTTTCTCCCTTTCCTATAAGGCTGGCAGCCTCTCGTTTTGTCAGGAACCTTTCATTTTTCCCGGGCTGACCGGGAACATTCTCCATGTTGATTTCTTGGAGTTGTGCTGTCACATATTGGCGACATAGCTCTTGGACATATCTTTCGAATGGTCCTGCCTGATATGAGGGGTTCGGGATTAAAATCGATGTATCCATATGCGTCGATATTTATTGTTTTCTGACGCAAAATTAAAATAGGTCGAACCCCCGAATGGTAAAATATAGTAAAAGTCGGTTAAGCTAAACGAAGTTAACTTTAACCGACTTTTACCAATAGGTTTTATTAGTGATTGTCAATGCTTTGAGCTTAAAGCATACATGATTTCTTTCTTCTTTTCCTCTATGATTTTCTCGGAGCAACTGCAATCATCAAATGAAAGGTATCTGCTCAGAGCCGGCTGTGTTTTAGTAATTCCCCAGAAAATTTTCATCGAGGGGAAGTCGGGTGTTCTTGACAGAAGATTTAACTCAATGGCTGCTTTGAGATATGGCGCAAGATCCTTGCCACCCTTACCACTGACAACAGAGGCAAGAGTATTGAATATTATTTCCCTCTCCTTCGGAGATGCACCAATTATACACTCAAATAACTTTTCCCTCCGTTCATCAAGGCAGCTTTCTTCCTTGTGTTCTTTGGCAATTCTGGTCCGTTCTTCTATAGGCAGCACAAAAAGATTGGCATTTGCCTCTCTCATTACCGGTTCATACTCAGTAATAAGCCATGTCAGCCATAGAAAATCTATAACTAACGCTATTTCTCTTAGCCGAGCCTCTTTCGTATCACTCTCTGATGTATGGTTGATATATTCTGTCGGCAATGATTCAGCCCATGCCATAAAGGTCTTCAAGGTTCGATGCACACTGATTATAATTGATGATGCGGCATAGCCATTCATCTTATCGATTATCACCATCTCTTGAAATGCCTCTATGCTTTCGTTCAAAAAGACTTCAATGGACAACAACTGCTCTATTTTTATATCGTCCCAAGTGGACACATAAGGATCTATCCCCTGAAACTTTTGGCTCAGAGAACGATAAAAGGCGGGGATAGAGTGCGTCGTCATTTATATATTTGTTTATATCAATTAACGAATGGATTTGCCCGACTGTTCACGATGCAATAACTAACCCACCGATATCCGGCTTATATGAAAGGATTAGTCTATTTGTAAATATCGTTTCTTGATATTGGTCCGCCATTCATGTATCAATATATCCTAAAGGGTATAATCTTGACATTCTTAGAATATTTTATACCCTTAATGGTGTAATTTGAATAATGTTTATTATCTTTGTACCCAAAAGGGTATATCGCATGACTCAGTTAGCTAAATATGTTAAGGAGATGCGTAAGCAGTTCGGGCTTACGCAAGTTGACCTGTCCCAGAAATCCGGGGTCGGTCTTCGCTTTGTGCGCGAGCTTGAACAAGGGAAAACAACCCTTCGCCTTGACAAAGTGAATCAAGTTCTTGCAATGTTCGGAGCCGAAATGACTCCTGCTAAAATCTCTGAGGTATGAAACAGGCAAAGGTATTTCTAAATAATGCGCTCGCTGGAATTCTGACCGAAGATGATTTGGGATATGAATTTCGCTACGATTCCGATTACCTTAAATCGGATGGTGCCATTGCAGTGAGTCTGACTTTGCCACTGACAGATAAGCCATTCCGCAACAACGTGCTTTTTCCATTCTTTGACGGACTCATTCCCGAAGGCTGGCTCCTCGACATAGCGGAACAGAGTTGGAAAATTTCAGCCCACGACAGATTTTCATTACTGCTCGCCTGCTGCAAGGACTGTATCGGCAACATAAGCGTCATACCTATGGAAAGAAAGGAGGAAGGCTATGAATAAGTGTCTATATTGCTATAAGCCATTGGCAGACGGGGAGGTTGATTACCACAAGGCTTGTGCCCGCAAAATATTTGAATCGACTACGGTGCCGACGCTACCATATACCCGCGCAAATATCAAGGAACTGGCAAGGGAGATAGTGACGGCAAGCACTACCGTAACCGGTGTTCAGGCAAAGCTGTCGCTCGACATCTCGCGCGGCCATGCCGGTGAGCCTCAGCGGTTCACTATCGTAGGACTATGGGGACGGTATATACTGAAACCGCAGACTGACCGATTCGCCAATCTGCCGGAGAATGAAGACCTGACCATGCATATGGCTGAAGCTGCCGGAATAAAGACCGTGCCACATTCGTTGATACGGTTTGCAGATGGCGAACTATGCTACATCACCCGTCGCGTTGATCGTACAAAGAAAGGCACGAAGATTGCTATGGAGGATATGTGCCAGCTATCGGAACGACTTACCGAGGACAAATACAAAGGTTCATACGAGCGTATCGCTAAATTGATACGTCAGTATTCATCCGCCCCTTTGCTTGATGTCGTTAACTTCTGGGAAGCAGTGCTGTTCACATGGCTGACAGGAAATGCTGACATGCACCTGAAGAACTTCTCCCTCTTCCGTCCGGCCGACAATTATATGCTTACGCCGGCATACGACCTGCTGTCAACCGCTCTCGCCATGCCTGAGGATGACGAAGAACTAGCTTTGACTTTGAATGGCAAAAAGAAAAGGATAAAGCGGGAAGATTTCGAGAAAGCGATGCGCGACAGCGGCATGGATGAAAAAGCCATGGCAAACCTGTTCCTCCGATTCTCCAAAGCCATTCCAAAATGGCATGAACTGATTGAAGCGTCCTTTTTGCCCCCTGAGTTGCAGGAGACCTATCATGAAAAGATTGACACTATGGCAACGAGAATCTCTATAATTGAATGAGCATTTAGAATAGAATAATAAATCACGACTTTGCGAGAGACACGGCATCAAATTATGCTCTGAAGCATGAGATTTATGTTTTGTACCTCGACAAAAATTAGTAACTTTGCATTGAGCGACCGAGGTCGCAAAAACAAGACTTAATCTCTTGAATATTACCACTTTGTCGAGACGACAACGATTAGAAATAACCGAGGTACAAACAAATGAATATTATTCATTGATATTCAAAGAGTTAAATTTGCAATGAACTTCAATTTAACTTCTACTACCTGCTATGTACCTTTTTAATGGCATTTGCCTGACTGATAATTTGGTGAAGAATTTGCATCGGAAAATGAAGCCTGATTAACAACAGTCAACAACAATCACAAATAAGTGTCAAGGCGTTCATCCAGAGCGCCTTTTCTCATATCCGAAAGTCACTATTTTAGTCGGTGGAACCCGTTTCCACCTATTATTCACTCCATTTTTGAACCATATTTGTTGCGCGTCTGCTGCCGGAGTCAAGTCGCTCTACCCTGTAGTGGATGATGTTCACATACATTCATCAACATTCACGTTGGTTCGTGTGTGTTCGCAAGAAATAAATGGGCGGTAAACAACAAACAGGTTCAAAATGTCAACTTCAAAAATCAGAATCAGGAAAGTGTGCGCATAGTGTGGCAATGAGTTCGAGGCTCAAAAGGTCACGACTCAATACTGCTCCAAACGATGCGCCGAACATGCCTACAAAGACAGAAAGAGGCATGAAAAGAAAAGCTCTTGTGAGAGTAATCAAGAAATGGAGCAAGAGAAAGCAAGTTGCTCAAAACTGGAAGGAAGAGAGTTCCTTTCAGTCGCAGAAGTTGCTCAACTTCTTCACGTCACATCAAGAGCGATTTATTATCTAATCGAACGAGGAGTTCTTCCGGCATCTCAGCTTTCAAACAGATGGACTATTGTCCGCAGAGCTGATATTGACGCTATGCTTGTTGCTCGTCCTTATGAACGCAAGCCCAAAACGACTGAGCCCGTTAGCGATGAAAACGGCGATGCTATCACCGAGTTCTATACCACGAAAGAGATTCTCGAGAAGTTTGGTGTAAGCAATTCATGGGTGTTCGCCCAAGGTAAGGCGCACAACATACCTAAAGTCTATCATCGAGGCAAAACACTTTGGAGCAAGGTGCATTGCGACCGAGTATTCACGGCTAAGCCGGAACCCCCGAAGGAGGATGACTGGATTCCGTATTCGGAGGTCAGAGCGGAATACAATCTCACGCATGACCAGATTCATAACTATGTGAAGTATCACGGTCTGCGCAGAAAGAAGGTCGGTAAGTACACTTATGTCTTACGCTCGGAAATCGACGCCATTCTGCGTCCACCGACACGTTGAAGCTATCGGTTATTGGTTATCAGTCGGTTACATGGCTGATAACCGGATAACCAAACGATAACCTACTATTTTTGCCCCCAAATAAAACTCAAAGACTATGGATATATGTACGAAAGTGACTTTACGTCAACGCCTGTTGCCTTCGGGTAAGATTACGCTTTACCTCGACTATTATCCGGCAATACGCAACCCCAAGACTAATAAATCGCAGCGCCATGAGTATATGGGTATATACCTCTATGGCAATCCCTCCAACCGCGTTCAGCGCGATTTCAACCAGCTCATGCTAGAAAAGGCGGAGATTATCCGCTGTCGCCGTCAAGAGCAGGTAATAAATCGCCAGTTCGGGTTCATCGACCACACGCAGCAGCGCGAGGATTTCCTTGCCTACTTCGAGGAGATGACGAAGAAACGCTACCAGAAATGGAAAATCGTATATCTGCACTTCCACAAATTCACCGGCGGCAAATGCACCTTCGGCGAAGTGACCGTGGACTTATGCACACGATTCCGCGAGTATCTTCTCAATACTAATCAACTGCGACATAAAACAAAAAAGGTCTCGCGCAACTCGGCTGCTGGCTATTGCTCGACTTTCCGGGCATTGCTCAAACAGGCATACAAGGAGCGTTTGCTAACCGAAAACATTAATGATTTCCTCGATTATATCGAATGGGAAGAAGTTGACCGCGATTTCCTGACACAAGAGGAACTTATACAGCTGGCACAGACCCCTTGCAAGCATGATATTCTGCGCAGAGCATCCCTCTTCTCGTGCCTTACTGGACTTCGTATCAGTGATATCGAAAACCTTCAATGGGAACACATTCAACCTGTTCCGGCAATCGGTCTGTGCATAGTCATCACGATCCAGAAAACCAAAACGCCGGTCAAGTTGCCTCTCTGTGATGAAGCCATAGACCTTATGGGCGAGCGCACAAGCGGCAAGGTATTCAAAGGTCTGAAAAGGAGCATGACAGGCAAGCCGTTGAAAGACTGGATTGAAGCAGCAGGCATCAAAAAGCATATCACATTCCACTGTTTCCGTCACACCTACAGTACGTTACAGTTCGCAGCCAACAGCAATCCGTACGCCGTGCAGCAATCGATGTGCCACAAGGACATCGGCACAACCATGCGTTACACCCACGAAGTCCCGACCGCGCTCCTCGACACCCTCGGCAAAATCACCATCAAGCCGAAACCGGCACAACCAATAGAATAACAATTTTAATATGTGTTTTCATCTTCACAAATTTGTGAAGATGAAAAACTATTGCCAACTTTACATCTCTGAATGATACCACGATATTGAGATGATAACCGTCGCTAATATTGACCCGGCTATGATAGCCAACAATCTCACTCCGTTTGAGCCGACTCATCCTGGAGAACTTATTCGTGACGAATTGGAAGCTAGTAATCTCTCGCAGGCTAAGCTTGCGAATCAAATCGGTGTTTCGCCCTCTCTTCTCAATGAAGTTATCAATGGTAAACGCGCTGTTAATACCGAATTAGCCCTGTTGTTGGAGGGTGCTTTGGGCATTGAGGCCGAGTTATTCTTGAAGTTGCAAAGCGCATATAATATGCAGGTCGCAAAATCAGACTCTTCATTTATGAATCGGCTTGCCAATATACGCAAAATCGCTGCTGTTCTCTGATTATTGAGGCCGGTTACTCGGGTAGTAGGTAGTTGGTGCTACGGCCGCCCTCTCCGCTGTCACGGAGCATATCCTTGGATATGAGGTCGTTGATGTCGCGGAGGGCCGTATCCTGAGAGCAACTGCAAATTTTGGCCCACTTGGAGGTGGTCAGTTTCCCATCAAATCCATCCCAAAGACGGTTGATGACTTTGCGCTGCCGTTCGTTGATTTCGACATCCCGAAATTTATCCCAATAAGAAGCCTTTTCCAATGTACGCTCTACAACTGTCGAAGTTCGTATAATTGCTTTTTCAAGACAATTGAAAAACCACAGAATCCACTCGGTAATATCGAGATCGCCTTTCTGCGTGCGCTCCAGTATTTCGTAGTACGCCTTCTTGTTACGATTGATTTCTGCCGACATACTGTAATATCGTCCGGAACCCAAATCGAGACGGGCAAGCAGCATATCGGCAATTGTGCGGCTTATGCGACCATTGCCATCATCAAACGGATGAATGGTCACGAACCATAGATGGGCCACAGCTGCCATTATAAAGGGCGACTGGTCGGAACTGTTGCACCAATCGATTAGCCGCGCCATTTCTGCCGGGACATCAGCCGATGCCGGAGCCTCATAATGCACTTTTTCGTGTCCGAAAGCCCCGGAAACGACCTGCATAGGTTCTTCTCCCTTTCGCCAGTCGGCTACGGTAATGCTGTGCATGCCGCTTCGACCTAAAGGAAACAGAGCTGCGTGCCATCCGAAGAGGCGCTCGGCTGTCAAAGGTGCTCTGTAGTTATGCACTGCATCGAGCATCACATCGACAAGACCTTCAACATAATGGTCTTCAGCGAGCAATCCATCATCCTCTATTCCAAGACGCCTGGCGAGGCTGCTTCTCACTGATTTAGGATTGAGAAGCACGCCTTCAATCTCCGACGAACTAATCAACTCATCGGTCATTGCCGACAGCAATGATTGGCTTTTTTCATTAAAGCCAAGCATCGACATCCGGCCGTTAAGAAGTCCGTGTAAATGACTGAGGTGGCTCATGGGCTCAAGCAATGCCTCAAAATCCCATCTGAAATCCGGCCAGTTTTCTCGCTGCCAGATATAGCAACTATGTTCTTGCGTCTTTCTCATGTCGCAAATTTAATGTTTTGCGGCGAATCCGCCAAATATTCACCGCATTTTTGCGGATATTATTCAGTTCTTTCACCGCAATCCTTTTTATTCGCCGGAGATAAATGCTCATCGACACAAAATTGATCCAAACACGGGCTCAGCATAAACCATTGTCTGCGGGCGATGGTTTTAATTTTATGGCTAACGATAGAAGCAATAAGGCATTGGTTTGGATTGCAGGAGCATTAGTTGTGCTCCTGACCGGCGGCTTTGCATATAAGAAGTACATTGATATGCGGATGGCAGGAGCAAGCGGCGGGGATGCCTTTCTGTTCATGGTGATGGTTTTCGTCGGCATCATTGCCGTTATAGGCATAGCAGGAGGCTTTATCTATTATTATATGATTCCGGAAGGACGGAACATCCACAAAGGCTTGAAGAATCTGAAGAAGAAAGAACCAATCTCGATGCCCGAAGCTCAGACAGCAGTTGAAAGCGAGAGGCTGAACCATGACGAAGAAATCCAACGTCAGGAGGCTGAGTTGAAGCGCCAACGAGAGGAACTGTTTTCCCTTCTATCCTCCTACGCTAAGACCACTTTCAGAAAGGTATTGTCGCCGAGCCAGATTGATGCCCTAAATTCCAATATCCGAAAATTTGCCGATGGAGATGATGATATTGTTGGAGTCGAAACTACGAAAAGTGAGTTTGTCACTCCAATCGACCTTTATCATTTCGCATGGAATATAGCCATACGATTGATTGCTAATGACAAGACAAGAAAATTCCGTATCTGCACGGCTTCTTTTGTAAAAGATACATTCCAAATTACTTTGGCGGACCATGCCGTCACAACTATCGCCAGCAAACTCACCACAACAGATGGCAAATATTCCCTCCGTCGTGTTATGCCCGACGGTGAGTTGACAGCCCACGTCTTTCCTGGCACGGAGGATTTAGCCATCAAAAGCGACTAATAATAGCCGGTTATTGGTTATCTGGTGGTTATAGCACTGATAACCAAGCAACCAAAGCATAACCTATCAACTTTGCGGCGAGATGTTCAAACCCCATCTCGTCGCAAGTATGAACACAACCACACTAAGCATCGAGGCAATGCCTCAGAACATGGCTCGACTTGAAGAAAAGGTCGATGCCCTGACCGAACTGGTCGCAAAACTCTCGGCTCAATTAACCGCAGCCAACAAACCGCCAGCTGAAGATTTTATCGGGACAGAGTCAGCTTGTGAGATATTGCATCTTTCAAGTTCGCGTATCTATGCCCTCGTGCAAGAGGGACGAATCCCATTTTACAAGCCCGGCAAAAGTCTGTTGTTTCTCAAATCCGAGTTGCTCGACTGGCTCAAACAGTCTCGCCGAAACGGTCTGCAGTCCATCGAAGAACAGATGGCAGCCATGACAAAAGGTATGCGCAATAGCGCCAGCAGGAGGTGGACGCTATGAGCAATAACAGATCTGTGAATCTCTACATACTGATGCAGCGGTTCTGGCGAGAGAACGAGTATGAGCCATTCTCCACAGCGGAGATTGCGCTGTACTTCTTCCTCATCAACCGGGCGAACAGCCGCCGATGGCAGATGCCATTCAAATGCCCGACTTCGGTAATCAGCACCGCAATCCAAGTGACACGACAGACTGTTGTGAACGCCCGTGAATCACTTAGCGCACGAAAGTTCATTACCTATACCAAAGGGACGGGCAAAGGCTCCCATCCGATGTATTCACTTATCTTGACTGATGGATTGACGGAATGTTTGACAGATGAATTGACGGGAATCTTGCAGGATTGCTCGACAGTTGGATTGTCGGAAAGCTTGACACCCTATAATATAGAAGATAGAAATATTAAAGATAAAAATTATTCTTCAAATAAAACAGGCGATGTGAAGATTTTGAGTTTGGAAGAACTTGAGGCTTTGCTGGTTAATGACGAGCCGTGGCTCAATGAAATCATTTCCCTTCTTTCTCCCTCCTGTCAAATCGAATTGCCGGAACTGAAATCGTATCTCTGCAATTTCTTCCACTACCTCCGTTGCCAAGGAACAAAAGGTAGGGAGGAAGATGACTGCCGAAGATATTTCGTGAACTGGATTAAAAAACAACCAATCAATAAAAACAAAACACCTCTTAAACCGACAACTTATGCAACAAATCAATCAGCCAACGATGCTCGCCGACCTGCTGGTGTCTCAGCTCAGTCGGCCAGCGACTACGAGGGAGCGTTTTAGGCTTCCGTTCTCAAAGTCCGATACCGTCCGTGTACTTCTCGCCGGAGTGAAGGCGGAGGTTGAACGCCGCGATAAAACTTTTATAATGAGCGAAGCCTTGTTGACGCAGACCGAACAGATTGCCGAGTGGCTAACAGGCGACCATTCGAAATTCGGACTTATGCTGTGCGGCGGATGCGGCAACGGAAAGACCACCTTTGTGAAAGCCTTCCAGCAAATCCTCAACAAATTTGAAATCAAAGTTGATGATGATTACTCCGAGCGATACTCTATCAGGATTGTCAATGCCCGTGACCTTGCGAGGGGCTGCAAAGAGGACTATGACGAATGGCGCAGTCTCTGTTATAAGCGGATGCTTGCCATTGACGATTTCGGCACCGAGCCGCTTGAGGTAATGGACTACGGCAATGTCCACTATCCGTTATCCGAGCTGCTGATGACCCGCTATGAGCGTCATCTGTTTACCATTCTCACGACCAACCTGACACCTCAGGAGATTCGTCCAAGATACGGAGACCGCATAGCCGACCGTCTGAACGATATGGTTGGCAAGGTAATCTTCGCCAATTCCACTTATAGGACGCCGTAGCCGGCAATATATCCGACTGCTACGAGGCTCCGCAATCGAAACGGAAGTGAAGATGGAGGAGGATTGCAAGGTTGTTTTTTATGTCCCATAAAAATTGGCTCCGACAACCTCAAGGTTGCCGAATACGCCGTGGTCTTGAAATCATCCTGATTCCGCACTCAACCTCTTGCCTCCTCCATCTTTTTCCCTTCATTTCTACTTCCAACCAGATTCACAATGATACAGACAAAACCAAAATCCAAGCGCGGACGCAAGTCCAAACCGGAGTGGCAGCGGCTCCGCAATGAAATCAAGCTGCATTTTGATGACGGCAACTATGCCGTGGTGAAAGACATGGCCCGTGAAGCCGGACTCTCGCTCAACAAATTCATTACCCGTGCCGCCATGGGCACAACAATCCGAAAAGCTCTGACTGAAGAGGAATACTCGATGGTTCGCAGCCTTCAGGGTATCGCTAACAATCTCAACCAGCTTGCCAGATGCGCAAACGGCATGGGCTTCGATTCGGTGGCAAGCAAGGTTGATAGTATGCTCACAACAACGCTCGGTTTACTCTCTAAATTCCGTATGTGATGATAGCCAAGTTCAAAAACAGAATTGATTTTGCAGGTCTGGTAAGCTATGCCAATGACATCGAGAGCAATGAGAAACGCGGACGGCTGTTGTCGTATCAGGGCGTTTGTGTCGTTTCCAATGAGACGATCGCCGACAGTTTCAACACTCAACTTCGACGGCCGGACAGCAAAGGAAAAATTCATCACATCGGTAAACCGGTAAAGCATGTGTCAATCTCATTCTCTCCGGAAGATGCCCATCTGTTTCCCGATGACGAGGAAGGCGATCGCTACATGGCGCAGCTCGTCGATGAATGGCTTCGGGGTATGGGCATCACCAACGCCCAGTATATCGTGGCTCGGCATCTCGATAAAGCGCATCCGCACTGCCATCTGGTATATAGCCGCATCGCCCTCGACGGCATCGTAATCTCCGCATACAATGAGCAGTTGCGCAGTGCTGACGTCTGCAAGAAAATCAAACTTCGTCACGGTCTGACATTCGGCAACTCATCAGGAGAAAAGGTCAACCGAGACCGGTTACTTCCTGTTCAGCAAGCCCTTTTCAATCTCAAAACGGCAGCCATTGCATCCGCCGACAACGCTTCATCATGGGTCGAATTTCAGCGAGCACTGGAGGCTCAAGGCATCGAGGCGTGTTTCAGTTTCAACCGTACAACCGGCGAAGTCAGGGGCATTTCCTTCGCCAAAGGCGACTATCGGTTTGCCGGTTCCAAACTCTCTAAGCAGAAACTCACCTACAGTAAGCTCGCGACGAAGTTCGGAGCATTACCAGTTGAGGGAGTGAACGTTTTGTTCGCCACCTCTCGGAACCATCGATTTAACTCTGAGGTGGGTATGGGCAAATTGACCGTACCCTACCAAGAACAAAGCGATGGGATTGTCACTCTGCAGTCCTCTCCTCGGAATCAGCCGATTACAGGCGAAGGACTTTCCAAAACGGAAATCCCTTTTGAGGGAGTGCTACCCAATAGCACTCCCTCTGAATCATCAGAAGTTAGGCTGATTCCCTTGTCTGTAATCGTCAATCTCCTTATGGGACCCACTGTCGTAGAGTCAACCGGCGGAGGCGGCACATCCAACGACCTCGACTGGAACGATGAACGCCGTCGCCGTCAGGAAGCACAGGACAACCAATATATGCACAAAACTTTCAAACGTAGAAGATGAGCAAACGGATTTGCGATCGCACCATGACAAGGAGTTAATGATTTCTTAACCCCTTCAAATAACTCCAATGAGGGGTGCGCGTTTTACGCACCCCTATCAGTATCAACATGTTTCACATAAAGGGTTCCCAAAACGGTAACCACTTCTTATAGCTTATAGCGACAATGTAATCACATTTTTAACTTTTCAAGAAGTATCCGAATTGGATACCTCGTCACAGATAATCATTTTCAAACCACAAATAATGACCCCAAACGATAAAAACTATGTTGACCGACTGCACAACCAGCAAGTCAACGAATTGAATGAAGTGAAGAACCGCCTTCTGATTCTAGAAGGTAAACCAACTGCCACGCCCGAAGGCAACATCCAGGTCGAAATCGACACCGAGAAAGTATATGAAATGTTTCTGAAAGCGTGTCATGACTGTCTGCAACAGCGGCAGGAACGTCTTAAGGAAGAAGACCGTAAAGCCGCAGAGAAACTCCGTCAAGAGTGCGAAGCGAAAGGTGAACGCTACTTTTCCAACGTTCACGAATGGCGTGCCGCCATTGCCCGCGACTATGACGAGTTTTTTCGCAAGATGCTCGGACTCTCCAAAATCGCCGACCGTCGCTACCGCGACATCCGTTCCGCACTTCTGAAGTTGCTCGGCGAATCATCCACATCAACCAACGAGGCTTCAAAAAATCCTTTCATCTTTTCGAATCTACCCTCCGGCATCACGCCTAAACTCACCGAAATTCGGCACCGTCTCGCGCAACGCATTCACGCCTATCTCTCCGGCTCATTCACCCTATACAGAGGCTGGACTATACTCACCGCCCTTCTCTACTTTATATTCCTCATCGTCTTGCTATCGTTCCGCCTTACATTTTCTTTTTCGAGTTAATCTCATTAAAGCTATCTCGTCATATATTTGATAATTAATCACCATAATTTTGTGATTTATCAAAAGTAATTGTTAACTTTGCACATATAACAAACCAATATGACTCAATCAGAAACTTGTATAGCAGAGAATCGCATTAAAGCCATACTCGCTGACCAAAAGAAAACAAGCCGATGGTTAGCTGAATATCTTAATGTTAGCCAAAATACTATTTCAAGATGGTGTTCTAATAAGGGACAGCCGTCACTGCCTCAGCTTGGGAAAATAGCGAGTGCTTTGAATGTTGACATCAGAGATTTATTAAGACCCACCAAACAAGAATAAAACAATCTTCGGTATAAATTAGTAATAACGGAATTACCATGATAATACCTCAATCAGACGTATTAACTACGAAAACTCTTGGCAAGATTTTTGACAAGACAGTAGCGACGTACAAATATTTCTGGTTCATATCCATTCTGCAAATGCACGCCAAAAAGAATAATCTTCGAATGGATATATGGGATATTGTCATTAGAATGGTGGCCAACGCTTGGTATCCAATACACTATTTTAAGTTATCTTTCGGGAAAAGCGATTCGCTTTTCGATATTGTCATGGATTTGCAGCAAATAACCGGTATTCCTATTGATTCAGATACTGAAACTATTAGCGCGGCCCTAACTGACAAATTGGAGAATAGCGAGATAAAGAAACATCTGCGGATTTTAACTTTAAATGTTCCTTATCGTTTTCTCCGTCCATGGATCGACACATCAGACGATAAAGAAATGGTTCTTCATTCTCAAAAAATGGAGAATGGTTGCTTATATTCCCTCCACAAAGAGGATAATGCGAACTTTTATATAACCATCAATCCAAAATGGGATAGCTATCTGCATAATCACTACGGTATATTAATGGATTTTGCATACTGGAATTTGACACAGTTCTTGCAATCCCGAAATCCCAATGTACCTGCCATTTCTAATAAGCTCATTCGGCCAGCGAAGCGAAATCCGTTAACAGCACAGCATAATTACTGGGATATGGTTATGGAAATCGGTAGTCCCATCCGTTGTATATACACAAATCAAGAACTTCATCCTTCGGAATACGATTTAGACCACTTCTTGCCTTGGAGTTTCGTTACACATAACTTAAACTGGAATCTGATTCCGGCAAATGACAGCATCAATTCTTCGAAAAGTAATAAGCTGCCTGAACTGTCTATATATCTTCCCAAATTAGCAGTAGTTCAGCACGATTCTTTGAGAGTATGCGTCAAAGCCAACAAAACGGCTAAGGTTCTTGAAGACTATCTTTCGTTAGGATATACTCCGCAAGAATTGGTTGAAATGGATGAAGTCCATTTTCTTGAAGTATACGAACGGACTTATAAGCCAATAACTCAGATAGCTATTAATATGGGTTATGACATATGGAAATCTAACTAACCATGGAAATAGAGAAGATTAATCACCCATACCTTACAGCCATAAAGCGCACAGATATTTCTGTGCCAACACGCTATTTGCTCAAAAATGGTCTGTTGAAGGGACGTATACTCGATTTTGGTTGCGGCTTTGGATTTGACACCGAAGAGATCAAAAATCGAGGCCATGATATTGTGGGCTATGATTACTATTATAGGCCAGACTATCCTGACGGTAAGTTCGATACCATATTCTGTAATTACGTCCTGAATGTTTTGGAGCCCTATGCACAAGCCGAGGTATTGATGAATGTTACAAACTTATTGCATCCTAAAGGTACAGCTTACTTTGCCGTTCGCAGAGACCTCCAGGAAGAAGGCTTTAGACTTCATGCAATCCACAAACAATACACCTACCAATGTAATGTGAGGTTGCCATTCAAAAGCCTTGTATGTAACAGCAGTTATGAGTTATACCAGTATAACCATTTCAACAAGCTACCGCGAATTGAAGGCGAAAAGTGCCCCTTCTGCCGTCTTTCCCGACGCGTAGAGATTATTTGTGAAACGGCTACGTGTGTCGCATTCTATGACGGTTATCCGGCGACTCCCGGACACGCCTTGATAATACCCAAACGTCACGTGGCATCATACTTTGACCTCTCCAACCACGAACGCGAAGCTATGAATGTAATACTCCAGTACGTTAAGCAGAAGGTGGACGAACGATATCATCCCGATGGCTACAATATAGGAATCAATGTCAACGAAGCGGCCGGACAATCCGTATTCCACGTCCACATGCACCTCATTCCCCGCTATAAAGGCGATGTTCCCAATCCCAAAGGCGGCATCCGTGGCGTAATTCCGGGTAAACAGAAATACTAATCAATATCATTGGCTAACAACTAAATGACATATCAATAACAATATCTTTATGCTATTCAATATTTACTATATTAATTATCCTAAAGTATATGAAATAAAAATGATGCTAAACAATATAGTGTCATTAAAAAAATCTATAGAAAAAGGGAAGTCTGGCGAAGCAGGTACTGATATTGGAGCTTCATTCGGTCTTGGTTTTCTAAACCTTTTTAAAGGAAACGCCAAGGTTGGTGTGGAAGCTAAGGGTAGTTTATCCAATAAGGTGATTGAAACTTTAGAGGTAAAAACGACCAAATCTATAATATTAAGCGAAGTCTTTGAAAAATGTACTATTATTAAATCTTTGAACAATAAAATTGAGGAAGGATCACTTGTACTAATCAATGATGCCTCGTTATCATTGATAAATGATTTTGAACTTAGGACAGTCAAATTATTTAATAGTGGAGCTTTTAAAAATCTTCCGCTCCCTAATGCTGAAGGATTTGATATTACAAGTTTGTTTAATTCAATGTTTAAGGATTATGCTTACAAAATAAAGGGTTCATTTTCAAATTCAGAAGACCAAATTCTAATCAAAATTCCTATTACTTTCGATAATGAATTTGAAAGCTCCTATAATGTTGATGATTTATTTATTGGCAAAGTAAGCATTTTGGGTATATATAAAGGCAAAACATCTATAAGTAAATTAAAAAATACATTTGAGTATTTTAGCGAATTAGGGTCTCTGCAAAATGGCATAATGAAAACCGATGATACAGACGAGATTCATGACAGCCAATATCAAAGAGAAGATTCCAATGCAAAGTCTTCCTACTGGCGAGACAATGATAAATCTACTTATCATTACATTGATTTATTGGCTATAGTTCAAAACATCAAATCCAATGCAAATGATAAATAGGCTTTTGCTATACTCAACTAGCAATTTCACATATATCAAAGACTATTATAGTTCTTTGGGCAAAACTATTGTCAGCATTGGAGAATTTATTGGCTCTGATGAACGTATTAATAAGCACACTATTGCTTATAACGATTGTATAACAGTTATTGATTTATCATATCTTTGTAGCATGAAAGATAAACTCCAATTCATCGGAGAAAATCTCATAAATAAGCTCAAAAATCATAACTATGAATATATATGTGATGCAAAATATGTCAAGGAAGTACACATCGAATTGAGATTTTGTTTCAATACATTTGATAAATGGGAAGATGTTTACGGAATAAGCCTTAAAAGTAATATCACTCAAGAGGCTACAAAAAAGCACCTAACAGTAACGAATTTGAACGAATCTGAATTTAAGGATTTTCTAACAAAATTTCGTGATTCTTTGTATGGCCATGACAAGTTCAAAGACGAATTTACAGACCTTTTAAAGTCATTTCGTGTATTTAATGCTATTGGTGAGCATAAGGTACTTTCTTTATTTTTGCTTGGAGAATCAGGCGTTGGCAAAACCGAAGTAGCAAGAGCATTATATAATAGTCTAGGTGGTAAAACTACACTTGCAAAAGTAAATTTTGGTAATTATAGTAGTGAGTTTTCTCTTAGCTCTTTGATAGGTAGTGCAAGGGGGTATGTCGGAAGTGATGATGGTGAAATATTTATTAGAGTTAGAAATACTGATGTTGGTGTAATATTAATTGACGAATTTGAAAAATCCAATGCCGCACTTTTTAATTTCTTCTTGGATGTTTTAGAAAGTGGCAAGATTGTCAGCTCTCAAGCAGAAGAGCTTGACATTAATGGATTTATAATAGTATTCACTTCAAATATAACTAAAGAAGATTTTCCCAATCGCATTTCTCCAGAATTAAGATCTCGGTTTGATTATAAGGGTCGGTTTACTCGTTTATTCGAGGAGGATAAGATTAAATATATTGAATTTAGAGTCAAAAGTATTATAAATAAATACAACAATGCATTTCAGGACAATTTAAACAACGATGTTCTTGAATTCATATCATCTAAAATCAATGTGAATCAATACCATAACATGCGAGATATTAACAAGCGCATAAAAAGTGAATTCATTAACTATCTTGAGCACACTAAAAATACGCCAACAGAATCAAAATCAAAATTCAAAGAATTATTAAGAAATCTATTACCCGATTGACTCGTAAATAAAAATTAGTTGTTATGGCGAAGAAGTTTGAGATACGAAACAGCACGGCGGAGTTCCTAATCTTTCAGATTGAGGGGAAGGAAGATGGTGTGCAGGTAGTCTACCATAACGAATCTGTTTGGTGTACGCAAAAAGCTATGGCAGAACTTTTTGATGTAGGAGTTCCAGCCATTAGCAAGCATCTAAAGAATATTTTCGAAAGTGGAGAACTTTCGGAAAATTCAGTTATTTCCAAAATGGAAACAACTGCCTCAGATGGTAAGAACTATAATACGACTTTCTACAATCTCGATGCAATTATCAGTGTAGGATATCGCGTGAACAGCACCCGCGCCACGCAATTCAGGCAGTGGTGTACGTTTGTTTTGCGTCAATTTGCCATCCGGGGATATGTGATTGACAAAAAACGGATGGAGAATGGATCGTTTATAGGCGAGGACTATTTCGAGCATCTGTTGGCCGAAATCCGTGAGATTCGTCTCAGCGAGCGCCGCTTCTATCAGAAACTGACTGATATTTACGCCACAAGCATCGATTACAATCGTGATGCGCCCACTACTCGATTGTTCTTCAAGAAGATTCAAAATAAGATGCACTATGCCACGCATGGTCATACAGCTGCTGAACTTATCGTTGAGCGTGCCAACGCCGAGAAGGAGCACATGGGGCTGACAACATGGGAGAACGCACCGGATGGCAAGATTGTAAAGACGGACGTGAGCATCGCCAAGAACTATCTCAAAGGCAATGAACTTGAAATTATGGGGCGTCTGGTCAATGCGACGCTCGACATGGCGGAGGTCATGGCGAACCGGCATATCCCGATGACGATGGAGGACTGGTCAACCCGCATCGACAAGATTCTCGAACTGACCGACAATGCCGTATTGCAGGATGCCGGAACTATTACCGCCGAGTTTGCAAAGAGTTTCGCGGAGTCGGAGTTTGAGAAATACCGCGTCATCCAGGACCGACTCTTCCAGTCTGACTTCGACCGCTTCAACGATGACAACCTCCTACCCTTAGACATCGAATAAACCTCTATGACATACCAAGATAAATATCAAGAATTAGTGGAGTTGTCACACAGCGACAATCCGGACGTGAAACGTGCTGCGGACGCTTGGCTTATCAGTATTGGTCTTCAGGCTACAGCACAGTTGAAAGTCTCTACGTTTCTTATTGACTTGGCTGTCAAGAATGTCAAGGGAGAAATTAGCAGCGATGAGGTTACCCGGAGGATAAATGAGCGCGATGCAGGGATGCCACCAGCCGAACCAAGATCCGCACTTGACGGCGGCTATGAAATTATTCCGCCCGATTCTCCCAAGCTAAAAGAGATTGATGAGTATAACCGCAAGCTACGACCTACCCTATATGCTGAACTTGACAAGAAAAGAAAGAAGAAATAACTTCACCTCTAACTTTTAGATGCTTGGAAATATGGCGGATTTTCGCTACTTTTGTAGGTGAAAGTAGCAGCGATATGGCTGCAGAAATGGAGGCTGTGACAGCCTCGGATATGAAGAAAAGGATAAAATGTTTACTTTCAGCCACTTTCTGTGAGAGGGGTTGAACCAGTTAAACATCAAAGTCTTGACACGCAAGCGGTTATTGAAACTGCATCGGCAAGTAGCTAATTGATATAAAAGCAGTTAAAATACTAATAATGACCAATAACGCCTGAAATCCGGGCGTTATTTTTTTCGCCAAATCGGGCATTTCACGGGCTTTTTTAGCCGTTTGTGTATCCTTTTTCGCTCTCTCTTTTGTATGTCAGCCCATTTTCCGAGGTGTGGACGATTATGTCACACACTGACACCGGGTGTCACACCATGACACATTTTTAACAGAATTAACTCAAAAACGAGAATATGAGCAGTACAATTGAATTTCAAAAGGTCTGTGAATTTTGCAGGGCATCATTCACAGCACGCAATAGCTCGACACGCTATTGCAGCAAGCGATGTGCCGAGCATGCATACAAGCAGCGAAAGAGAGAAGAACATGTAGCATCCACTCAAAAGACTTTAGATGCAAAAGCATCGGAAGCCGAGGAAAAACTTTTGTTTTTGTCCCCTTGCCAATGTGCGAGACTGATAGGTGTTTCTACACGGACTCTTTACCGATATCTGGAAAGAGGATCGATCCCCTGCGTGCAATTCTCAGGTAAAACTTTCATAAGTCGGGCTGTTCTCGATGAGATGTTCAAATCTACTTCCCCTCACATCAAACGAGAGGCTAAAACCTGTGAACCCATCACCGAATTCTATACCTCAAAAGAGGTGCTTGAAAAATTCGGCATCGGTAACAGCTGGCTGTATAAGATGGCGGCCAAGCACAACATCCCCAAGACAGTCTCCCGAGGAAAGACACTCTGGAGCAAAAAGCACATTGACCGTATCTTCGGCAAACCGGTAGAGGAAGTGGTCAATAAAGATGAGTGGTACACGGTCGATGAAGTCTGCACTAAGTTCGGCATGAAAAAGGAGGCCCTATATCGCTTGGTTTCGGAACTAAAAATCACAAAGCAAAAAGTCCGGAACATTGTCTATTACTTCCGAGAGGAAGTAGATGCTGCTATGGGTATAAACCCGGAACTGGCTTCGGAATACTATTCGATTCAGGAGGCAATGGGTGCTTATGGCATGACCCGAGACCAAATTTCGTACTATGTTCGTACATATAAGGCACCTCGAATCTACTGTGACAACCGAGTATATATAGAGCGTGCAGGTCTCGACAAAGTCCTTGGAATTCCTAAAATTTAATAATAACCGGTGCATAAGCATAGCTGCGCCGCACCGCAATGGCGCACCGCTTGATTTCCAATTAGTTTTGCAGCAATTCCAAAATCAAATAACCAACAATAAGAAATAACAATGAGAAAGCACACCGTTCCATCAGTAAATGTGCGCACGGCGAAAATGACTAAAGGAAGACTTTCAGTCTATCTGGATTTTTATCCGGCTGTACGCAATCCCCAAACCAACAGAAACACTCGACGCGAGTATCTGGGATTCTATATCTATGAAAATCCGACAACCCAGTTCCAAAAGGAGTATAATGAGTCGATACTCAACCGCGCAGAACTAATACGTTGCCGCCGTTAGGAGCAACTAATCAACAGTGAATTCGGATTTCTAGACCGCGAGACTCCGAAACTTGACTTCCTCGCCTATTTTGAGCGAAAGAGCAAAGGGCGTCATCAGAAATGGAAATGCTCTTATCTGCATTTCCGTCAGTTCACAAAAGGGAGCTGCACTTTCGGAGATATAACCATCGACTTCTGTAACAAACGCGCATCGCTGTTCTCAATACTCACAGGATTGCGCCTCAGCGATATCCTTAATCTCAAGTGGGAAGACATTCGACAGGATGCAGATGGCAAAATCTCGATGTTCATTCGTATTCAGAAAACGAAGAAAGAAACCTGTCACCCTCTAAGTACAGAGATGCTCGCGCTGTTCGGAGAGCGCAAAACAGGAAAGGTGTTCAAGGACTTCCAACGTCACATGGCTCAACGCCCTTTGCAAGAGTGGCTGAAAGCAGCCGGAATTACAAAACATATCACCTTCCACAAATTCCGAGATACGTTCGCCACTCTCCAACTCGCCGCCGGCACTGACATCTTCACGGTCAGCAAATTACTTAACCATGCTAACGTAACTACAACTCAGTTATATGCTCAACTTCTGCCGTCTGCAAAACGAATAACGACAAACAGAATCTCGCTGAAATAAGCAGTCATTGATTATCCATTCCTCCGGTGAAAGACGATATAAAATTCATCCTCTTTCATCGGAGGATTTTCCATATATAAATATAATCTCAAAAGATAAAAATACATAAGTGTATGTACCAATATTTATATGGTCAATTCGTCTATACCGCTAACATAAAACACCATAAATCAGCTTTTTAACTATATAAATATAATCTCACTTCTTAATTAGCCTTAACTGTCAGAAACAGCTCTTGGTTTCATCTGTTTTCCGTGTATATCTTTGCATAAGCATTCGCACAAATGTACTTATATGAATAATAAATTATATTATTCTCTCCGAATTTTTGCATGTCTTGTTTTCCTGGCATGTGCAATCACTTCCGGCATCAATATGTCGGAAAAAGGTACTTCGACCATCGTAACGGTACTTTCTGTTATCCTGATTTTCATACTGCTACTCACTGGCGGTTGGATTACCGAATATAGTGTGCGGTATCTGATTTATCCTTGGATAAAAAACATCAGTCACAAATGGAACGGTCGAGGCACGAAACAAAAGCCGACAGTGCTCCCTCCCATTTTCAGGGAGATTGTAGAATATACAAGAACGACGTTCCATCAGGTTCTCACGCCCGAGGAAATTGACAATCTTATCAACTCGATGAAACTCTTCGCCATCGATTATGAACCGGATCAACAACCGGCAGCGGTCAATAGAGCTCTTCATCGTATCAGTACGCTTGATCTTCATCATTTCGGATGGAATATAGGCAAACGGTTGAAAAAAGATAATCCAGGAATCGCCCATTTTCTCAAAACTCAATTCCCTGTCGTATTTAAGAATTCAACCGAAGCATCCATGAAGAAAAAACTCAAATCGGAAGATGGACGGTTTATGATTGACATTATAGAATTGGACAAGGAGTTGTCACCTGTCAATCTCAATAAAATTATTCATAGTCAGGCATAGCCTTTGGTTAACGCCGGTTAAAGTCCGGTGCAACCGGTTTGATTCTCTGCACCGCTCCGGCACACATTGGCGCACCGTCGGTCCCGAGACTAATTTTGCTGCATAATTACAAATCTCAGTAATATGCAAAAATTACATTCGAGATGCTTCCAGAAATGATTGGAGCTCTCACAGAAGAGATAAAATCTCTCAGAAAAGATTTTGATGAGTGGCGACGCAACTCATTCAAAACATCTCCTCAAGATGAAAAGCTTATCGGTATAGAAGAGGCTGCCGCTCTCTTAAACCGGTCAACTGATACTGTATACAAGTGGGCCCGTGCTGGGAGAATCCCGTATTATAAATCGGGGAAGATGCTGGAATTCCGGCCGTCAGAACTCATGGAATATCAGAAACGAAGTCGTAATGACCGCTCTAAGACTACAAATGAGCTTTTGAAAGAGTTGTCGGCAGATGTTCGCCGAAAGCCTAAATCGTTTGGTAATCTGGGGATATAATATGCTGAAAATTTAATCTCCACTCTTGCCATCGGCAATGCGCTTGCGCGGACATCACAGGGAATAACCCGGGAGAGTTTTCCATTGAAGGTGTTTCCTCAGAAAGTGCAGAAACTGATTTTGCATCTGGTGAAACATCGTAACTTCAAACTGGAGTTTGTAGCGACCTGTATGATAACGGCGGCAGCTGCCGCTATCGGCAATTCGCGCAGAATCCGGTCCAGTGAAGGTTGGGAAGTCGCGCCGATGTTCTATATGATACTTGTCGGCAGACCTGGCATCGGGAGAACACCACCGTTGGAATTCGCTTTCCGACCCCTCTGCGACATTGACCGTGAACGGGAAAAGGTGTATGCCGAGCAATACAAAGAGTACCAAGCGTTGAAAGCTCAATACGAGAAATCAAATTCTCAAGGAGAACCGCCAGTGGCGCCTAAATTGATCAGGACTTTGATTTCTGATTTCACACAGGAAGCGATGGTCAAGCTGCATGCGGACAATTTCAGAGGTCTTTGCATGAAGTATGACGAGATAATCGGATTCTTCCGCACTGCCGACCGATACAACACCAGCTCGCTGATTACTGACATGCTGTCCATTTTCACGAACGGACAATTGATAAATTCCAAAAAGGAGCAGACACAATCATTATCAATAGAATATCCCTGTGTGAGCCTTATAGGGACTACTCAGGCGACTATGCTTCCGGAATTGGCAAAGCAAAATCTTATAAAGAATGGATTCATCGACCGATTTATCTTTGTCAAATCCGAGGACAACAAGATTCCCTTGTGGTGTAAAACAGTGCCAAATAAGGAAGACAGTTATAATCCGGAAGCGATATGGAAAGAAGTCATTGACCGACTGATGACACTACACCCCGAGACTGACGGTATGTCCGGTGAGAGCCATTCGGTTATTCTTAAGCTCTCAGTCGCGGGTGCCGAAAGATTTGTGGACTGGCATAACGAATTCGCGCAGCTTCAGAATGAGATTGAAGATGAAAGACTGCTCAACACAAGAACTGCCAAATGGGACTATCAGGTTCCACGAATGGCTCTTGTAATGCAACTTTTATCTTGGGCTTGCTATGAGTCGGATGGTGTAATTGTGTCTCTTGAAGCTATGATAGCGGCCATAAAACTCAATACGTTTTACAAGACCTGTTACAGTGATCTGGAACCTTACCTGTCACAAAGTGCATTGCCAACCGTTAAAGCCGAATATTTCAAGGCCCTTCCCGAGGAGTTCAAGACACATGAGGCTATATCAATAGGTAAGAAATTCGGCATGAGTGAAAGCACGGTCAAGCATGATCTTCCGAAGCTTGTTAAAAGCGGACATATCGTCTGCATATCCAAAGGCAACTACAAAAAGAACCATAACTGATTGCACGTTGCACTTCTGCATTTTTGCACTTGCACCAATCGTCTATGTGCATCATGTGCAACGTGCAATGTGCATTCCAACTCCCGTTTTCAAATGAAAGATTACAGATTTCATCTCCGAAAATATTTCCCCGGTTGTAAAGTCAGGTGCCCGGATTGTGGGCGAAAGTCCTTCAATCTATATGTTGACAGCCTTGGAGAAGTTGCATTCCCGGAAGACATCGGCTGGTGCGACCATTCGGGCTGCAACAGTCAGCACGACCATTCTCCGGCTCGATATTTTCAGGAACATCCTGAAAAGCGACCTAAGAGTTATGAAGATAACCGAATTTTCACTATTCAATCCCTTCCATTAAAACCGATTGAACCAAAGCCTCTAATTTTCATGCCGCAGGAATTAATGGTGCATTCACTTAAAGGTTACGAATCCAATGCACTCTTCAAATACCTTTGCATGAAAATTGGAGAAGAAAAGGTTATGAATGCCTTCCAACAATACAAAGTCGGTACGGCTTGCTTATGGAACGGTTCGACTATCTTTTGGCAAATTGATATTGACGGAAACGTCAGGACTGGCAAGATTATCAAATATGGACCGGATGGACACCGCGTGAAGACATCAGAACGCAGTTTGATAAACTGGACTCATTCCTTATGGCGCGAGAAGCCTGAAAATTTCAAGCTCACTCAATGTTTCTTCGGCGAGCATCTTTTGCTTCAATATCCTGATGTTCACATCATGCTCGTGGAATCCGAGAAAACAGCCTTGGTAGGATTTATGTACTTCCCTGACTTACTATGGCTTGCTAGCGGTGGTAATAACGGATGCCTAAATCCTGAAGCATCAAAAGTCTTGTCAGGTCGAAAAGTTATTCTTGTGCCGGACTTGAAGATGGAGAAGAACTGGAATGACAAGGCAGAAATGCTCTCAAAAGTCGGAGTTGATGTCTCTGTATTCGATATGGGACAACTCAATCCTTCAGAGCTGGACCGCAAAGCCGGACTTGACATAGCCGATTTCATACTCCGTGCCAAGCCATCAGATAAGGAGTCGATGTACCGAGAGTTTGAGGAGATCAAGCGTCATTGGCGTAAGAGCAATCCAGAACTCTACAACAATATCATGAAGCTATTTAACGACTTTGACTTTGAACTGACATCCATTGAGCCGATGACCGAGGAAGAACTTGCCAAGTATGGCAAGCCGCAAATGAGTACTGCGACTAAACCACTTATCAAAAGATAGGGAAAAGGATTTCCTTGAGCGACACAACATCTTAAAAGATAGCGAGCATACTCCGATTCGGCAATTGGAGATGCCTCTGACCGGCAACGAAAGAGTTACATCGATTAACTCCTTCTGGCAACGACTGCACCTCTATCATCCTCTTCATTCTGTAATTAACCTCTTATAAACTCATGCTATAATAATCTTTCAATTAATAAATTATTTTTATGAACAACAACAATAACAATCATCAAATCCCTTACACCGGAACATGGCGTGTGAGACTCACTCCGGAGATGCTTAACCATCTCGCGGAACCAACGACGTTCAGAACATCGAAACTTGATGCCTATCTCAATCTTCTGCATGATGCTGCGGTTGCAACAGCCATTTATGAGTCGGCCTATGGACAGACCGTCAATCCGGATGCAGGCCGGCTCGTAATTTCGATTGCTAATCTGGCTAAACGATGGGGCTGGTCCCGTGAGACCGTGCGCAAGTTCCTTGACCAATTGGAGACACTCGGTATGCTGTCAAAGGCTCAAGTCTGCGGTTGCACACTCGTCACCATGACAACAGAACGTGACGATGCCAAACATTCTACAATTCCTAAAAAGCCCCAGACTACATTCGATATGGCGGTGCTACTTTGTTACAAGATAGACGAATGGCTATGTGGCATAATTGACGATTCCGAACTCGCCGGAATAATCGAAGATGCAGTCTCTTCTTTCGACCGCTCAAACGAGGATGCGTATTCGAAGAGGATAACAGACTTTCAGTACTTACTAATTAGGCGACTGATTTCGAAATGGTATGTGAACTCACCCGCCATTCCCAATGTAGCCGACTCTTATAGCCTTGTCTGTCTTGAGCACATTTTTTCAGAATGCCTATCCGGAAACTGGGCGATGTGGTTCAAACTACTCAGAGTCTATTGCACCGACCCCAATGGAAGACTGGAGTTCGTTGTGAATAGCACAACGCCAGCCTCAATGGTTGACGCACGGTATGCGTTGGACAGTCTCTTCAACCATTTGAAGGTCGACTTCATCAACGACAGTCTCTAATACGCGCCTGGGCTTGCTCTCTGAATCGTCGATGCCAATGTAGTTTCAAGTATCCATTCCGGCCTCTCAGACATACGCTGTGCGCTTCCCCGGATATAATCCTTACAACACCTTCGGACTTCGTACAGGATGGCTTTTAGACAACGCGCTTGCGCGTAGTTGCCACATTAAGCAATGTGGACGGAGCCTACTCCCCCCCTTTGATTAAAAATCGTCGGGGAGTTGCCGCATCGGCAGGCCTTTCAAGAGCAAGCTCAGGCACATTTAACAACATGTTTAACGTTTATAATTCAATAAAATGGCAAAACAGGTATTAGTTTGCAGCCCGTCAGCGGGCATTACAACACTCCAGTCGAACGAGCACCAGAGAAGGTGGTCGGTAAAGAACTGGGTGCGTGCCGCAAAGAACGGCAACTATGATATAACCCGTGCTCATCTCAATTTTGAGATTGCAAAGGGTGGCATTGTTCAACCTATTGATACATCCAAAAGTATACCTAACAAGATGCGTGAGACTCTGAGAGTTCGTGGCATCATCGACCCCAATGAGGAGATGAAACGCAAAGGCAAGGAGCCTAATCGCCGCACTGTTGTCAACATCATCTTCGGTGGAAGCCGTGACCAAATGCACCGTCTGGCTTTCGGTAATCAGACGGTCAATCTGGAACATGGGGCGGACAATTCATCCATCACCCGCAGCAAAGACATTGAGGAATGGGCGAAGGATATTTACAGGTTCGCGTGCGACAAGTGAGGCGAAGAAAACATCATCGGTTTCTATGTTCACTTAGATGAGAAAAATCCGCATATACATTGCACGCTATTGCCTATCACACAACAAAATAAGTTTTCGTACAAGGAGCTGTTTGCCGGGGATAACAAGAATGATTTCCGTGAACGGACCATTCAGCTTCACAATGAGTTGGCAGTGGTCAACGAGAAGTGGGGACTTGGCCGGGGACAAAGTAAAACCGAGTCAGGAGCCCGTCATCGTTCAACGGAAGAATATCGCGCGGAACTCCATAAGGAGTGCAATAATCTGGAAATTGAGATAGCCGAAAAGCATGAGACTTTACGGGAACTGTACGCGGATATCCGTCAGGCAGAGAAACGCTGCAAAGGTCTCAACACGATGATTGCCAATCTTGAGTCTCGTCAGGCTAATCTCATTGAGCAGATTGACCGATTGCAGGCTGAACTTGAATCAGGGAACGGCGATGCCGAAGAGTTGAATCGTCGAATCTCCGACCTTGAAAATGAGCTGCGCACTACCGCATCTACACTCGAAGACAAGCGTCAAAAACTCAAGACTGCCGATAAGCAACTGAAAGACCTCAAAGAGGAATTGGAATCCGTCAACGAGAAGCGTGACAATGCGGCAAGAGATTTCCACAATTTCACAGCAAAGAATCAGGAACAGGTACGCATGAGATTGACTGATGCAGTCTTCGGTAGGTCGGTTGTCGACATGCGCTCGCTGTTGGCAGCCATGACATCAGAGCAGAAAGCCGAGTTCGATGGAGAGTTTCTTACAGCAATGGCAGAGAGACCCAACGAGATATTGAAGTGTGCCATGTATCTCTTCATGGGTTATCTCGATGAAGCGACCCAATTTGCCCAGTCATGTGGAGGCGGAGGTTCTTCATCAGACCTACCATGGGGTCGCGACCCAAACGAAGATGACCGAAAGTTCGCCTACCGCTGCATGATGCAAGCTCACAAAATGCTTAAACCAGCCAATCCGAAACGCAACATGGGTAGTAGACGATGAAGCGTTCTAAAAACTCAGTCACCTCGGCAAATAATGAAAACTGGCTCATTGGAGAATTGGGTAAGTTCATCCTGTTCCTCAAAGAACTCGGCACGACACACCGCATCCAGAACTTCGCCATTGCCTTATCCAAGGACAAGCCTACAATCCCGCGATTATATAGTTCTCCGATATAACCTGCATCCACCTCTACTAATTTCTAAGCCTCCGCAACGCCTTGACAAGACTCGCTCTCTTGCCGGGGCGTTTCATGTAATAGTGTCAATAGTATATACAAATTTCTAGTCCCTATTAGGATTTATTCCACACTTTCACTAACAGCAACATTGGTTTTACCTCCTAGTATATAGTTAATTACATTCGCATAATACGATACCGATAAAATTGTTTGGAAAATTTTCCAAACTTAATTTGTGCGGATAAACAATTTTTAGTAATTTTGCGCCATGGAAAATTTCATGCCAAACATATCTGACGTAGAGCTGTTTTCCGGATTGGTCAAAGACATTGTGTCTGAAAACCCATCCGCAATTGTATATGGCTCCCTTAAAGAGCAGTTCAATGCACGAAAAGCCGAATTGAATTTAACGGATAATGTTGTATTCAAGATGCTGGATTTAGATGCCAAGCAGGTAAAACCAATACTGGACGGAGAGGCTAAGAGAATCAGTTTGTTTACAATGATAAAATTAGCCTATTTCTTGAATACATCATTGGATGAAGTCCTCATGCTTTCGCTTCAAGACATGTCACCATCGCAAATATCCGATATTCAGCTGGCAAAAGATGCAGCATACATTATGGCTCATTTCGATGTGGGAGCCTTAACAAAAATCGGTTTTTTTAAGAAAGGTGCGTCTGTACCAGAGCTTAAAACACGCATTGTTGATTATTTTGGATTGAATAATTTATACGAGTATTGTGACACGCCTCTCGTTAAAGCATTTAGTCAAACTCGTCGAAAAAACAAAAGTGATCTCATGCGCGAGTTTTGGCTAAGTTCAGCCTTTCATGTATTTGAAATAATAAACAATCCCTACCCATACGATAGATCAGCATTAATCAGACTTATTCCGAGTATAAGAGCTTGCACATTAAACGAGAAAAATGGCTTAACGACTGTTGTTAAGGCACTTTATAGGCTCGGGATAACTGTAATCTATCAACCAACAATAAAAGATTTACATCTAAGGGGTGCCACGCTCGTTGTAAACGATAAACCTTGTATAATTCTCTCTGATTACAATAATCGTTACCCAACCGTTTGGTTTGCTTTACTGCACGAACTATGTCATGTTCTATCTGACCTAGATTTAATTTGCGAATACCAATATCATATTTCTGATGGCAACGGGGACCTCCTTTTGCTTGATGAAGATCGATGCGATAACTTCGCAAGTGACTATTTTTTGAATGGAGACAACCATAACATGATTGCTCCATATTTGGATTCTCCGGCTATTGTACAGTCTTATTGCAAGGAATGGAGGGTTCATCCGTCCCTCGTTTATAGCATTCATTGTTATTCGCATCCAAGCGATTGGAAGAAATATACTTCGCGAATCCCCAAAACTGATGAAATGCTAAAGGGGTTAAATGCCGTTTGTTTTTCGGAAAACCCGGAGAACGAAGCGCTACCCATTAACAAAATAATTGATTTAAAACGAACAGTATATGTCTAAGGATAAAGAACTACGTATTGAAAAGGTTGGCAAATCCAATGAGATAGACTATGAACTCCAATCAATTCTAGCCGCGACGGAGATGCCAAAAGCACCGACACTTAGTTTCGATGACAATGGAAATATCGAACTAATTGATGAATTGAACACCCTCATACCCCAGCCGATTGACTCTCCAGAGGAGAAATATGAGCTTTTCTATAAAGTCATTGAGAAGTTTCTCCGTAAGCTCCTACCGTCTGGTAACGCCTACAAGAAGGCCAGAGCAATGGTTCGTGAGGAAATCAAAACTTTCCTTACCAGAGGGCACCGTGCACAAAATGGTAAGCCACGAGGGGCTGATTCCCGTATGGCATATCAAGAAGACATGAAACAGATTGCTCAAATTCTCATAGAATGCCTAGCGAATAATTCGTCTACCTTCGAGCTCTTTACAAGGGTGTCTGATTTAAATAAGAAAATGGGCTATTGAACCAAATTGCATATAAGCATATGAATAAGCAGCAATTAGCTTCTAAAATATGGGCTTCGGCCAATAAGATGCGCTCAAAGATTGAAGCGAATGAATATAAGGATTATATTCTGGGCTTCATCTTCTATCGCTATCTGAGCACTGAGATTGAAAATTTCTATCGCAGTGAAGGTTGGAGCGACGAAGATATATCTTCCATCGAAGAAGATGTTGACCCTGAGTACACGGAGTATGTCCGCAAGAATCGTGGTTATTTCATTGGATATAAGAACCTTTTCAGCACATGGCTTAACAAGGGGAATGACTTTGGTGTGAAGGATGTTTCGGAAGCTCTATCTGCTTTCAACCGTCTGATTTATCCTACTCACAAGAAAGTATTCTCCGGCATTTTCGATACTCTGGAGACAGGGCTGAAAAATCTTGGTGATTCCGACACTACTCGCTCCTCGGCAATCAGCAAACTGATACAGTTGATTAAAGACATTCCTATGGACGGCAACCAGGGATATGACGTCCTCGGTTACATTTATGAATATCTCATAAGCAATTTTGCAGCTTCAGCAGGTAAAAAGGCTGGAGAATTCTATACTCCGCATGAAGTTTCAGTCCTCATGGCTGAAATTGTTGCCCATCATCTGCGCGACAGAGAAAAGATTCAGATTTATGACCCAACGAGCGGTTCTGGCTCTTTGCTAATCACTATCGGTAGAGCAGTTGCCAAACACAATGACCAACCTGACAACATACAATACTATGCTCAGGAGTGGAAGCGCAACACTTACAACCTTACGCGAATGAATCTGATTATGCGTGGTATCAAGCCCAACAACATCATTACGCGCAACGGTGATACACTCGAACATGGCAGTGACTGGCCGATGTTTGAAGATGATGACAAAGAGGCATCTTACGAATATCGTCCGATGGATGCGGTGGTCAGCAATCCCCCTTATTCACAGGAGTGGGATCGACCGGCGGATAAGGATTCCGACCCCAGGTATAAGGATTACGGTTTGGCTCCCAAAAAGAAAGCTGACTATGCCTTTTTGCTTCACGACCTATACCATTTGAAGCCCGACGGCATAATGGCAATCGTATTGCCTCATGGAGTTCTGTTCCGCCCAGGTGATGAAGCCGAAATCCGCAAGAATCTGATTGAGCAAAACAAGATTGAAGCCATAATCGGTCTTCCGGCAGATATTTTCTTCGGCACCCCGATAGCCACCATTGTCATGGTGCTGAAAGCCAACCGCGATAATACTGATGTACTGTTTATCGACGCCTCAAAATATGCGTCTAAAGATGGAAAGAAAAAGAAACTTCGGTCATCAGATATTAAACGAATATTTGATGCTGTAACTACTCGCCCGACGGAGATAGAGAAATTTGCACGCCTCGTGAGCCTGAAAGAAATCCGCGAAAACGAGTACGACCTCAATATACCCAAATATGTCGATTCCTCTGATGCTGTCGAGAAATGGGATTTATATGCCTCACTTCTCGGCGGTATTCCTCGAACTGAGATAAATCTGCTTAAGGAGTATTGGGATGTTATGCCTGATTTGAAATCCGCTTTATTCCCTGATGGTGAGTACGTGGATTGTCTGACAGACAATATCGCTGACACCATAAAGAATCATGAGGACATAAAGAGATTCCAAGCGTCTTATGACTCTGCGTTTGGCGATTATGAGCAATATCTCATCGCTCAACTTATCGATGGAATGACGGTACTTAATGTAACCAAGGAGGTTGACATTCTTGGCGATGACCTTTTCAATCGTCTTTTCTCCATACCTTTGCTCGACCGCTACGCAGCATTTCAGGCACTTAGCGACTGCTGGGAACAGACGGCAACAGATATTGAAATCATTCAGACAGAAGGGCGCGAAGTCCTTAGAAAGATTGAGCCAAACATGGTCGTGGTCAAGAATGGCGATGACGAAGATGAGATCCAGAAAGGCTGGAAAGGACGCATCATGCCATTTGAACTTGTACAGAAGACTCTTCTCCCCGAGTACCTTGGCAAAGTTAATAAATTACAGGAACAACTTGCTGCGACCGTAAGTGAAGTGTCCGTTATGCTTGAAGAAACAGGAGAAGATGATGCTGAAATCCTCAATGAAGACGGAGATGCGTTTGACAATAAAAAGGTAAAAGCTCAACTCAAATTTATTCTCAAAGAGTATAAGAAACGGAAGTATACCGATTTACCTGACTTCCCGGAAGGTAGCTTGGAGTCGCACGTTGTCGCTCTTACCAAAAATGCTGATGAGCAAAAGAGGCTTAAATCGGGGATAAAGGATGCTTTAAATGAGTTGGAAGAAAAGACTATTTTCACAATAGAGTCTCTCACCGAAGAGCAAATACGCGAGCTTCTTCGTCTAAAATGGATTATGCCCGTGGTTGACGCGGTTAAGGCTGAGCATACCAACGTAGTCACTTCTCTCATTGATAAGGTTGAGGCTCTCGTTGCAAAATATGCCGTTACTCTCAATGATGTAGAAAAATCAATATCTGAATCAGAATCAAAACTCTCAGATATGATTGCCTCATTGCGTGGAAATGACTATGACATGCAGGCATTAGTCTCACTACAAAAACTTCTCAATCATGGCAAATAAGGTTCCTGAAATACGTTTTGCCGGATTTGAAGGAGATTGGGATAACTTACCATTATCCGAGTATTTGACTACGTCCAAAGCAAAGAATCGGGACAACCGATTCGGCAAGGAAGATGTATTGTCTGTTTCTCGTGAATATGGTGTTATAAACCAAATTGCATACCAAGGACGTTCATTTGCAGGAGCATCTGTCGCAGGGTATGGTGTGGTTGAAACGAACGATATAGTATATACCAAGTCTCCTTTAAGAGACCAGCCGTATGGAATAATCAAGACTAACAAAGATATTCCAGGTATAGTTTCGGCGTTGTATGCGATATATCACCCTAATGAGAATGTTGAGCCTGATTTTATTCAGACATTCTTTGATAAGGATAAACGACTCAATGACTATCTTCGTCCTATTGTTCACAAGGGGGCAAAGAATACTCTCAATATTGGTGATGACGAGGCTCTCCATGGAATAGTAAGGTTTCCCATAAGAGATGAGCAAATTAAGATAACAGAATCTTTCAGAAATATAGATGACCTAATTTCACAACAGAAGATTGAATGTGAGAAACTTCGCCAAAATAGGTCGGCATTATTAAGCAGAATGATTCCCTCGTTGGATAATTCCCGACCAGTTGTTCGACTTGAAGAATTTACAGATGAATGGGTTGTGACAGAATTATCATCATTTTTGGAGATTTCCAAAGAAAAGAATATTCAGAATGAATATACTGTTACCGACGTATTATCTGTTTCTCAATATGCAGGTATTGTAAATCAAATAGAGTTCCAAGGCAAATCATTGGCTGGGGCATCTCTTAGTGGATATAAAATATTAAGAACAAATCAGGTCGTATATACGAAGTCTCCACTGAAGGAACAGCCATATGGAATTATCAAAGTTAATTTGGGAGCATCTGGCATCGTCTCTTCTTTATATGCTGTCTATGACTGCATCCAATCAGATGGAAAATTCATTGAACTATATTTTAGTGATTCCAATAGACTGAATCAATATCTTAGAGTCCTTGTACGAAAAGGAGCAAAAAATACTATGAATATTAGTGATTCAGATACTTTACTTGGGAGCGTAATTTTTCCATCCTTGAAGGAACAACAAGCGATTGCAAAGATATTTGAAGAATACGACCGTCTTATCCGGCTTAACGAGCAGAAACTGGAAAAGTTGCGGAATTTGAAACAAGCTATGCTCGATAAAATGTTCGTATAAGCTATGGCAGAGAAGTTTAATAAAGAGGCACCTTTTGAGGTCGCATTAGTTGAGGCACTCCGACGCAAAGGCTGGGGTCAACAACCCGTGTTGATGTATCCCACAGAGACGGACCTTATTGAGAACTGGCGCCAGATATTGTCGAAAATCAATAATGGGATAGACTGTCTGAACGGTTGTCCGTTAACCGACGGGGAAATGCAGCAAGTCCTTCAGCAAGTGAGGGATCTCCGCTCGCCCCTCCGTCTTAATAGTGAGTTTATCAACGGCAAGAGTATATCGATTGTCCGAGACAATCCTGATGATACACTTCACTATGGGAAAACAGTCAACCCCATTGTGTACGACAAACAGAAGATTGGTTCAAACGACACGTTTTATCAGATTGCTCGTCAGCCCCAATTTACGACTAATTCGCAGATACTTGGAGAACGTCGTGGCGACTTCACATTACTGATTAACGGTATGCCATTAATCCATGTGGAATTGAAACGCTCAGGTGTTCCTGTCAGAAATGCCTGCAACCAGATTGAAAGATATATGCGGTCGGGCGTATTCGATGGAATATTCTCCCTTGTCCAGATATTCGTTGCAATGAATCCGGAAGAAACGCTGTATTTTGCGAATCCCGGACCTGATGGCAAATTCAATTCTGATTTTTACTTTCATTGGGCAGACTTTAACAACGAGTTGATAAATGATTGGCCCGATATAGCCGAAACTCTTTTGTCTATTCCTATGGCGCATCAGCTTATAGGATATTATACTGTTCCTGACAAAGGTGACGGCATATTGAAAGTGATGCGAAGTTATCAGTATTACGCTGCAAGAAGCATTTTCCAGAAAGTTCAGCAACACAACTGGAAGGTTTCAGACCAGCTTGGCGGGCACATCTGGCATACGACGGGGAGTGGCAAGACATTGACCAGTTTCAAGAGTGCTCAGCTGATAGCCCAATCCAACGATGACGCAGAGAAAGTTGTGTTCCTTGTTGACCGTATTGAACTCGGCGACCAGAGCTATAAAGAATACTCGGGTTTTGCTGAGGAAGATACCGTTCAGGACACAAGCAACACCAACAAGTTAATCGCCAAACTGAAAAGCTCCGATTCAAAAGATAAACTTATTGTTACGTCCATTCAGAAGATGAGCCGTGTCAATGAGGAGAATATGCAACAGCGAAAAAATGAATTGGAGCAGATTCGGGCCAAAAAGATAGTGTTCATCGTTGATGAAGCGCACCGCTCAGTATTCGGCGAGATGTATCCTACCATCAGAGAAACTTTCCCGATGGCAGTGTTCTTTGGATTTACCGGTACACCGATTATGCCTGAATATGAAAAGAACATGAACACTACTGTCTCTCTATTCGGCGATGAACTGCACCGCTACGTAATGCCCGATGGTATAAGAGACGGAAATGTTCTGGGATTTAATCCTGTGATGTGCCCAACTTATGATGACATTGATTTACGGCAAGCTGTTGCTCTTGAAAAGGCAAAAGCACATACCGAGGAAGAAGCCCTCGTGGATGATGCCAAGAAGACGATGTATTTGAAATACATGGACGACGTTCCTATGGCCGGTGAGATGCAAGCAAATGGCGAGTTAAGCAAGGGAATCGAAGACTATCTCCCGCCCTCTCAGTATGACCGTCCCGAACATCGAGAGAGAGTCGTTGACAACATCATAAAGAGATTTACGCTGTTAAGCCGCAATCGCAAGTATCATGCGATTCTTGCCACAAGTCGCATAGAAGAAGCTGTGGAGTATTTCAAACTACTTCGAGCAAAGGCTCCTCAGCTTAATATAACTTCGCTTTTTGACCCCAATGTTGATGAAAGCGGAAACGGCTTTGATAAAGAAGCTGCGCTTGAATTGATAATTGGCGAATACAATACCACATTTGGCAAAAAGTATGAAGTGGCTACCTATGCTGCCATGAAAAAGGATATGTCTAACCGTCTTGCTCATAAAGAGGCTTATAAGCATCTTGAACCGGGCCAGCAGATAGACATTCTGATTGTGGTCAACCAGATGCTTACGGGGTTTGACTCGAAATGGGTCAATACACTATATCTTGATAAGTATTACAAGCCGGAACAGGCCCATGACTTGATTCAGGCAATCTCCCGAACCAATCGTCCACAGGACAAGCGGGAGAAACCCTTCGGTACGATACGTTACTATCGAAAGGTGCATTCAATGAAGCGTAACATTGATGATGCTATCAGGATGTATTCCGGAGGTAGACCGTTCGGTGTGTTCGTTGACAGGCTACCACACAATCTTCATCGAATAAACGACATTTTTATAGAGATAAGGGAGCTATTTGAATCTGCCGACATAGCGAACTTTAGCCACCTGCCGTCTCTCGATGCCGAAAGAGGACGTTTCGCCAAATTATTCAAGGCACTGTCCGATCATATTAGCGCAGCCAGATTGCAAGGTTTATCCTGGGAAAAATCTGATTACGTCACGGAAGATGGAGAGGTAATCACTCTCGTATTGATTCAAGAAGATTTCCAAACGCTACTAGCCCGTTATCGGGAACTGTATGAAGATAGCTCCGAGAGTTCTTCTCCGGGGAATCTGCCGTATGAGATTGATACCCATCTCACTGAGATTGAGACCGGCGCAATCGACTATGACTATATGAACAGTCGCTTTGAGAAGTATCTGAAGGAATTGCGCAAAGATGTCTTGGACGAGGAAAGACTTCAAAAGCTGCTTGACGAAGTACATAAATCGTTTGCTTTTCTTTCGCAGGAAGAGCAGCGCTATGCCAATCAATTCCTAATTGACGTTCAGTCAGGCAATCTTAAATATAACATCTGTAAATCATTCCACGACTACATCATTGATTATATGAACAAGGCCCAAGAGGGAAAAATCCGCACTCTTGCTCAGAATTTCGGATTAGATGCCGAGTTACTGAAAGAGATGGCTGATGCTCGCCTCAATGATAACAACATAGATGAGTTTGGACGATACACCAGGCTGAAAGCATCCGTCAGACCTATGCTTGCCAAAGCTTATTTCCAACAACGCGAAGGCGCAGTGTTAACCCCACCAAAAATAAGAATGAAACTCGACGAACTCCTGCGCAATTTCATTCTACACGGCAAAATCGACTGAGGTTATGCAACAAAAAGTAACACCGATAGAACGTCTCATACGAAGAGTTAGACGCAACAAAGTTACACTATTTATTGGTTCCGGTTTCTCAATTAAGGCTGGAGCCCCATCTGTTTCTGAATTAATCGCTAAGTTAATTGAAGATGGCGATTTAAAGTATAGTGCAGAACCGAAGGAATTATCCCTTCGGGATGTTGCATCCGATTTTGTTGAAAAAGAAGGACGGCATGAATTGATGCGATGTTTGGTCAAACATTTTTCTTTTACTCCTACCGACACCTCCGACCACGTATTATTGGCATCTATTCCACATTTCAAGACTATCTTTACGACAAATTACGACTCATTAATTGAGGATGCTTACCCCAAAGGTCAATGTGTTGTAATAACATCGTCTCAATCATGTTCTAATTCTGATTGTGCTCCTGTAATTGTTTATAAAATACATGGTGATTTAACTACTTTATCCAATACTGACTCAATTATAATAACAAATGAGGACTATAATGATTATTTTCACAAGAGAGAACTTAAGGCTCTATGGGAAGATTTGAAATATGCATTCCGGCATTCTTATGTAGTATTCATCGGATATAGTTTAGCTGATGATAATATATTGGAAATTGTTAAAACTGTTCGTACCGAATTGAGTAATAATGTTAAAGGGATGTATCTCATATCCCCTTACATCAATGAAGCCCGTAAGCAACAATTACAATCTAATGGGATAACATACATCGAACTTACTGGAGAGCAATTATTAACGATGCTTAAGAGTTCTATTGATGACACCATAGTCAAAGACTTTAAAGAGTCCCGACTTGAAGACAATCGAGTGTTTTATGAATACCTTCAACGAAGAGGGCTAAATCCCAGCATCCAGTTCGATGATGGAACTAATATAATAGATCAAATATTTGGATACAAGGGAGCCTCAGTGAATCCTAGGTTAAATCTTAAAATTACTGCTGAAGCTGCGGATGCGATTAATCAAAGGTTATTTAATGCATCGCAATGTGTACCGGGGACAAGATTTATGCTTCCTGCATATCAAATAGATGCGTCATCTCTAATCGAAGGTGAATTACGTTATAATGGCATCTTGTTCGGGAGTAAATCAGATTGGAAAAATCTTTTGATAATGCCTCCACATCAACTTGTGGAATGGACGATAAAAATACCTACAGCTGACTTTATGGAAAGAGCTCAGGTATGTGTATTCCCTCATGGGAAGGATTCTGTGGTATTTAAGATTGATATAAAAATTGGAGAAATATCTATTCTCTTAAAATTTGAAAATAACCTACCTGTTGGAAAAGTCAATATTGAAACTAAGTTTTATGACACATATGAATCTTCTTCGGAAGCATTACGTTGGATTGAAGTCCCGATTGCTCTATTTAATGGGGATCTTGTCAATTTTCAACTCTTTGGAATAGAAGAAGAATCCCATGATAAGCACACCTTAAAAGAATTTAAGCGAGCAAAACTATATTACCAAACTATTAAGCAACTTGAATTGGAAAACAACATCCAATTTTCTGAGTACAATAACTACTCAAAAGATGGATTAATGTGCGCTCTTATTCTGAAAAGCTATTTAAATAAGCACGGTATTGGATATCCATTAGTGAAGATTTTTAACTGTGAATTGGAAACATCCGAGAATAATTTAGAAGCGCAAAAACTCATCAAACAAAATAAGCCGAATGTCATGGCCGTCACATATGTGGATTTCAAAGGTATCCTGAACGGTTATGAATTTAAGATTCCCTATGTCAACATCTGTTTACAACGTTGTATAGTTACTGATTATCATTTAATCGAAGGCAATAGATATGCTTTAAAAATGGTAGACGAAGCTGATGAGAACATAATTTACGGGTCTGAGACTCCAGTAAATCAAGTTGGCAATGTTCTGCATCTCCAGAGTTAATAATCGGATATATAGTCACTAAAAAGCCTTAGGAAATTGATAACCAATAATGAGTAATATTAAATCAACAATCTTGCCGTCGTGGTCAAAATACTTACTGATATTAGTTAGCAGCATACTGCTCGCTTGGCTTCTCGTACCTATTATCGACCTTATTACTAACAAAATCGTCGGTCCATTTACGGAATTATTACCGTCTGGGAATAATATGATTGATTATCTTGTGAGCATGTGTGTATGCATAGTTTGTATTACGATAATTATTTACATCAGAAAGTTAAAGCCGGCTATTACTAATTGGATAACTGCTATATATGGGGTAACCTTTGCGTTATCAATAATTTTGGCATGGGGATTCGATAGGTTTATTTCAAATAAGTGGCATTTTCTTCCTCTTTTCGGCACAAGTGTTGCTATTGTAGACGTTTGTATCCTTACTTTATTTATCGTTTTGACAATAATTGCATTTTATAATCTCCGAGGCAAACAGAATAAGAAAGGATGTCAGTGTGAGGATAATGAAAATTCGGCAAAAGAAGATTCAATGCAATCAGATAGGCCAATACAGAACGAAGTCGATGATAAATTACAACGGTCTCCTTTTGCGAAAAAACTAATAAATAAAATTGAGAATTTAGATACATCCGAAGGAGCAAGATCTCTTGCAATAACAGCTTCGTGGGGAAACGGTAAAACATCTTTCCTTAATCTTGTAAAAAATGGATTGCAGAAAGATAAATACTATATTGTGGATATTATTCCTTGGAATCTTAATCCAGAAAAAAGTATAACTGCTCATTTTTTTGAAGAAATAATAAAGGCATTTGGAGGGATTGACAACCAAATTGCCAGGTATCTCAAACAATACTCTGATATGCTTGCTTCTGTAAATCTTGGCTTTTTTTTCATCAATATTCTCTAATATATCTCTTCCAGCCATGGCACAGAAAATATCTGAAGCCATGATAAATAGAGACATCAAAGTTGTGGTCGTATTTGACGATATAGATCGTTTGGAAGCTTCAGAAATAGAGGAAGTATTCAGAATAATTAGAGGAAGTGCAAATTTCAAGAACTTTATATTCATTAGTGCATTTGACAAAAGATATGTACAACAAGCTCTACAGAACTCCAATGCTGCATTCAATGAGCATTATATTGAAAAGTTCTTTGAAATGGAATTTCCGTTGCCTGAAATTAGGAAGGACCGTATTGAATCCATAATACTGGATAATATTAGCTGGATGTCTGAAAAAGACCAAACTGAATTTCAAAAATATATAACACATGATACATCATGGATGGGTGGCGTATCACCGTACGCTCCGCTGACAAATCTTCGCATAATCTACAGATGGCTCAATTCTCTTAAATATGAAATATTAAGAGAAGAATGTGTGATTTCAGATTTAGCCGATCTTGAAATGCTAAATCTATTATATCCACAAGTTTATACATTATTAGCCTCAGAATACGAAACTTTCTTTGAATGTGAAAGTTATCAAAACACATATAAACTTTGGGATGAATCAATGAAGGTTTCCTCCGAGTCTGACTGGATTAGACATCAAAAGCAAAAGACAAAACGTAATTTATTGAATCATTGTAAAGATGAATTTAAGATGTCGTCCGTCCAAATCCAAAGGCTAAACACAATTCTCGAACGGATAGTCCCCAAGCATCGTTATCATGGAGAGCCAAAAGCATTCTCAAACCCCAATTATACACAACGATATTTTGATAGCATTCTTGCCCAAACGGATATCCCACAGTCAAAATTTGATGATATGGTTGCTGGAAAAGAGTCATATAAGGAATTTATTGAGAACGATAAGGATCAGATATTTTCCCACTCGCTATTACTAATGTGTTTTGAATTCAGGCCCAAAAATCTAAATGAGCTTAGAAATCTTCTGGAGATAATTTTCTATGCTTTTTGTCACTACGACAGATTTGGACTGTCTTACTATACAATAAGAGATAAAATGTATTCATTTGATCTTTCTAAGGAAGATAAGAAAACATTATTCTCAAATTTAATTATAAACAACAAATTCTCTAACCATGTTTATATGTCTCTCATACCTTCCAGTTATTCAGAACGCCAGGGATGGCTTGACATATTCTCGGAGGAGGAGTGCAATCATATGATGACGATTCTTTTTGATAAAGCTATAGAGGAGGGGTATTCAGTTGATGAACTCTCAACACTATACTATTATGCAAAAGAAAAAGATAAAGAAGAGGATGTTGAATTAAGCTATGTTTGTAAGATTGAAAAAATTAAAAATACTTATAAGAAAATATTAGCTCAATCTACTCTGAAAAATTTATCATACTTGATTTATACTCAGCATCCTGACGATAATAAGTTTTATCCGTCTACAGATTTCGTTCAGCTTTGGGGTGACTGGGATTCATTTAATTCATATATGAATGAGCTTGGATTAGTCAATGAACAAGCAAGTCCAGCGGACGACTGGATAGAATTTGAGACATTCATAAAAGAATGGGAAAGTAATAATAAAGTACCAATCCCATTCTCTTTTAATCACATCAATATTTCAAAGAACTGACGCCATATTTGTTTTAATAAAGGACTACAATACATATCGTTATATATGAAAAGCAATTCCATTGAAATTTAATTTTTATTGATTTATGGATAATGATCTTGACATACATCTTAAGGATTATCAAGCTTCGGGCGTCGAAGATCAGGTGGACTATCAGAAGATCTACCTTTATTCCGTTGTGGCCCCATTCCACAGCCATTGAAAGTTCTACAGTTCCCGAAAAAGATAATCAATTTCTTTTCGATGAGGGCATCGCCGCTTAGGACGCTCTTTGACTGAACAGATGATTAATGTCAATCTGAAAGACGCTTATCTGCATGTGTTCGGCTTAGCTTCTGATAAGTAATTTATAGATGGATAAATCTGAATTTAACTATGACATACGAAGACAGATATAAGGAGTTTGAGCAGTATCTTGCTTCTGGGGAACCGGGAGTGGAGCAGCGTGCGCGTAACTGGTCGATGGCTATCGGTTTGCAGGATGTTGACCGATTGAAGCCGTCGGAGTTTCTGCTTGAACAGGCAAAGGCAAATATCGAGGGCAAGATTTCGAGCGAGGAGGTCGGCAAGCGGCTTGAGGAGTATTATAGCCAAAAGTCAGTCCGTGAGAAAGCGGAGGCCGACGGAACCTTTGAGGCTGACCGAGTGGCTGACCGAATTAATCTTCTTTTGGCGGAGAAGGCGTTTAAGTTCTCTCCAAAGGAGTTATCGCACATTCATAACTTCCTTTTCAAAGATGTTTTGCCTCATGCCGGACAGTTCCGCAAATATAACATCACTAAGAATCAGTGGATTCTTGACGGCGATACAATCAGCTATGGTAGTGCGGATTCTTTGTCAGAACTTCTGAATTATGATTTCGGCGAGGAGAAGAAGTTTGATTATAGTACGGTGTCTTCGGTCGACGCTATCAGGCATATCGTACGGTTCATTTCAGGCATCTGGCAGATTCACGCTTTCGGCGAAGGTAACACACGCACCACTGCAGTGTTCCTAATCAAATATCTCAGAAGTTTCGGTTTCGAGGTCAATAACGAGAGCTTTGAAAAGCACTCATGGTTCTTCCGCAACGCTCTCGTCCGTTCACAATACGAAAATATCCCCAAAAGTATCCATCGCACCTTTGAGCCATTGGAGCGATTTATGAATTTTGCCGTTTTCGGGATTCCTGCCGATCTTCGCAACCGCACTCTACACATTCGTTGGGAAGAGGCTAAACCTCAAAACGCGGTTGCTAAACGTCAGAATGATGTTTTGGAAACATCATTACACGCACTGCTTTCGCTGAAAGAAATGGCTGTAATACGACAGATTAAGGACAATCCAAACATATCCATTACGGTCATAGCTGCCAAAACTCGCCTCTCCAAAAGTACAATCGACCGCACAATCCGCGCACTAAAAGAGAAAGGATTACTGACCCGTACCGGTGCCAAAAATAACGCCACTTGGATAATTAATTATGAACAAGGTTGACATACATATTGAGGAGGCTCTTAAAGCATATCTGGCTTCGGGAGTCGAGGCTCAGGTGGACTATCAGAAGTTCTACCTATATTCCATCGTGAACCATTCCACTGCCATTGAGGGTTCTACCGTCCGGCGTTTTGAAAACGCTAATATTATCAATGTATAATAAAACGCCCCAAACCGAATCATTGGCTTGGGGCGGTCTGAACAGTGAGGTTTTATTCATCATCAATATTCAAGGCACTCCAATCTTTCGACTGGAATTCCTCTTCAAAGACTTGAAGCTCTTGTTGAAGTCGCTTTTGCATCGTTTCTTCAGAGTCATCGCCGCTCATCATCCAGTCCACACGCTGTGCATAAATTTCAGCTATGCGGAGCTGACGGTATGCATCTTTCATTGTTTCCAACGTTGAGTCTTCAAGTTCAAGGACATCTACATCATAAGGATAATGATCATAGACGCAATGCTTAATAGCATATAACACGGGAATACTCTCACCGTCTTTAGTTCTGCCCATAAATTTCACCTTCGATTGGAAAGTGATATCAACTTTGAAAAAGCGTTCAGCATATTTCGTTTCAGCTCTTACCACCTCTTCGCGCTGCGTCAGATATGCTTCAGCCTCTTCGAATGATTCAAATTTCCTATAGTATCCCAGATATGTATGAGAAGATACATAGCAATCCATCTCATCAATAGTCCAGTAATCTTCGCGGACCATCTTGGGCTTTGGTTGAAGAGCCATCGCGATGTCTCGCTCGATTGTATCAGCAATTTCGCGAATCCAAAATTGCTTATGGTCAAAATGTCCTCCGCTCATAATTTTGTCATTTGTTTAGAGTTTTGCTCAATCTGCCGTTGAATCCTGGCGCGTACCTCATCGAAAGACAGGGGTGTGAAGTTGTTATTGTCAACGCCGACATCAAGCTGTGTCGGGAAAAGATATTGGAGTCGTCCTGCATCAATACCGGTATTGGATGGACGGGTATGGACGTGACCAAACAACTGCCAAACGTCGTTATGATAGCCACCATCAAAGCACAGATAGGGAAAGTGGTTCAGGTAGATTCTCTTCTTGCCGACCTGAATGCAAATCGACATTGCAACGTGCTCGAACTTGTCTATGAATCCTTGTCGGATATTCTTGAGGTCGTGATTGCCGAGAATAAGGTAGATTCTGCCATTTAGACGGTCGAGAATCTTATTCCAATCTTCAGCTCCACCGAGACAGAAATCTCCGAGATGGAAGATTACATCATCAGGGTCTACTACACTGTTCCAGTTGGAGATGATGGTTTCGTTCATCTGATCGACAGTCTTGAACGGGCGATTGCAATATTGCAGTATGTTGGTATGGTTGAAATGGGTGTCGGAAGTGAAAAACAACCGATCACCGTCAAACTTGAAGTTCATTGTCATTGATTTCTATTATGGCATCCCGGCGGAAATCAGCCTGTTCACCATGAAAGGTGTAACCAAGCTGATTGCAGATGCACCGGGTATTGCCGATGGTTTTGTTTATGTTTCGATGCGAATGGCCGTATATCCAGTATTCGATACGGCTACTGGCGATAAAGTCGCCAAGTTCGGATGTAAAGGCCCCGTTTATCGGGCTCCCCTTGAACTCGTCTGCCATCAGCTCGAACGACGGCACATGGTGAGTAGCGACGATAATGTGCTCCGCATTACTCTGCTCTACACTTCTCTCGATAAACTCACGGCAACGCTCATGCTCCTGATTGAAGCGCTGAGCCGAAAGACGGAACTGTCCGTTTCGGATACGGTGGAAGTCCGTTACTCCACGTTCGGTCTGATACTCATCCCATGGATGAATCATCGCCCAAAGGGTTGAAGCTATGAGATCGATGTTCGGAGTCAACGGAATCACACAGTTATAGTAGACTTTGACATTGTGCCGAATATCGAGCTGCCAGCCTTCGCAAAGGTCGTTAATGTCGAAGCTCTTGTATAGCTCATGATTGCCAGGGATGACGATAGTCTGCCTAAACGACTCGGCACACCAGTCCCAGAAGGGATGATGCTCATAGTTGTCATCGCCAAGATAGCCGATGTCGCCGACCAATATCAGAACATCGCCGACTGCTACCAGCGGATTCTCTTTCAGCCAACGGCTGTTTTCATGAAACTCCAAGTGGAGGTCAGATGCGTATTGTATTTTCATAACTCTTTCTTTTTTTGTTAAGTTGTTAAACGAGAGGGCTTACTCTTTCAATCCTGTTCCATTTAGTGTTTGCAATTATTTTCTTGATAACATCCTTGCCGATTTCATCAGAATAAGGGAGCTTCATCTGGCTACCGATGTCATCACCTTGCATATACCTGTACGCATAAGTGGTAATCTCAACATAGTCGGTCTCTTTCAAGATGCCGAGTATGTGGGACACTTCTCCCAACTCCACTGATATTCCGGCGTCAGACAATCCTACGACAGCCTTAAGGCAATCATCAAGATTCCAATAACTGTTGGTACTGACATAGAAATGCCAATAGCCGTTGTTATTCACGGGCGATAAGTGGACTCTCGCATATACCACGTCGTAACCATGAAAAGGCATTACATCGACCTTCCATCGCTTGAAATCATCTTCGGAATCGAGATTGTATTCTTTTATCCCAAACCCTTTGCTTGAATGTCGGAAGACTTCGATATCATCTCCCGACTGCTCACCATATACAGCCTCGTATGCTATGCGCCAGTAGCGCATATAGCGTCTGAGTGTCATCTCGGAGAACTGCGTAAGTTCAGGCAGAGTCTCATATATGCGGATTACCTTTTGCAAGTCTATACCTTCATAACTATTATCCGGTATCAGAGAATTCAGAATTGAGCGCTTTATCAATCCTTCCCTGCGATAGTAACTCAGATATTTCTCAACATATGAATTATACTGTTCCGGGTCAGACAAGATATTGTCAACGAGTCCGACAACATACTTCTCGATCTTTGAGAATATTTCGATGAGTTCATCTTCGTAGAAACAGCGACTGGAATTGCAATCTTCCTTGTCAGAGAATACATAACGGTCATGAATGTCTCCAGTGATATAAAGATAGTGGCAGTCATTATAGGTCGAGACAGACAGTCTGTACCACTCCCACTTCTTACCCTTGACCTCAAACCAAAGACTTCTCCGTTCATCATCACCCATAGGGGCAAGACGTCCCATCGCTCCATGTATGCTGCGTATGCTTTCAGCACACTTCCCTGAAACAACAGTCACGTCAAGAAAGCGACTTATAGGGAGATGAAAAATGTCTGACTGAATCAGAGCATTCTGGCGATATAATTTCTTTTGATCATTAAACTTCATTGTAAATTGGTGTTATGCGCCTTATAGGTGCGATTATTGAAATATGTGTCCGCAGCTAATCGCGATGGAGAAGGTTATATCGGTGAGGACACAAAAAACGACTGTCGGGAAGCTTGGTAAGGACTTTCCGACAGTCGATATATCTCAGTAGCCTGTATTTGTAGACTAACTTATGTCAGTTGGGTTACTGAAACGAACCGGTCGGACAGTTCCGCAATATGATGTGCATGTTGTTGACAGCATAAGTACACAAGCATTGCGTTCAAAGCCTTTTAAGCTCTGAATACCTTTGCTAATTAATATGTTGCAATGCTGTCTTGTCATTTGCTTCAGATTTTGTGGGCGCAAAGTTAATTCTTTTTCACAAATCCACCAAATAAATTTTTACGAGTGATTTAAAAATCACGTATATTTGTTGGTATATTATGATGAGGTATGGACTATTTTATCATATTGTATTTTTAGGCAAAAACTTACATTAAGGTAGATTATTATGAGGACTATGAGGAAAACTGCGAGGCAAAGAGACGCCGAGTGGGCATTGGAAGTATTTGATAAGGCGCCGTATGTGACCGTGAGCATGACGCGTCCCGACGGCACGCCGTATGGCTTGCCACTCTCAGTCGTTCGCCGCGACTGACAGACATTCTATTTCCATTGTGCGTCCGAAGGCGAGAAAATCGACTGTATCAAAGCGAATCCGGTAGTCAGTCTGTTGGCTGTGAGCAAATGTATGCCTGTGTTCGAGGAAGAGAAACTTAACTTCACCGAACATTATCATTCAGCCATCGCTGTCGGGCACGCGGAAATAGTAACGGATAATAGCGAAAAGACATAAGCGCTGCGCTTACTGTGCCAATGCTTTCTTCCGAAATATATGAATCATTTCGATGACGCAATTGTCCGAAGCCTCGACCGTACGACGGTTGTAAGAATATCGCTTTCCGAGCCTCCCGTCGGAAAGTGCAAACCCTGACGAAATAATCGTTAATTCATTCGACTTCACCTGTGCCCTCCTGACTTTGACAATGAGGCACCCAAATTCATACTTAATTTTCACCGCTTTTTACCATAAAATTTGTTTTGGGTAAATCAGAGATTTTTCCTATTTTTGCAATAGGAGATCAGTTGATTTACGATAGAAAGTGTAAGGAATTGCATATCAGCCAGTTGATTGGTTTTTGCATTCCATATATAGAAGATAGCTGAATGCAGCGGCGTTTACCCGTTAGTTCTTAGTATCAAATTGCTGGTTATCAATTAGTTTACGGCTATACATCGGCAAGTAAGCCTATTGGTGACAACTGGTGCAATCTGGCGTAAAACATTGAAAAGTCGCTTGTTATCAGGCAGCTTCTTTCATGCTCGTACCTCTTTATAACCGCTTTTCATCCCTTTTTACCTGTGTTTTTGTACCCGATTTGTAGCAAGTCGGTCAATCCCGTCAAAGCGTGCCGCAAGGTCGTGGACGTTTTGCACATGGTTGCACGCCATTGCACGCGCTTGCACACTTTTAACAGAATATTAACAGAATTAAAACGTAAAAAGGATGAGTAGCACTATTGAAATCACCAAGACTTGCGAGTGGTGTGGCAACAAGTTCATCGCTCGCAAATGCACAACGCGATATTGTTCCAAGCGTTGTGCAGAACACGCTTACAAAGATGCCAAGCGAAAGGAGCATGTAGCCAAGGAACAGACGAAAGCATCCCAGCCTAAGAATGTTGAGGAAAGCCCTTTCATGACTCCGAGTCGATGCGCTCTACTATTAGGAGTAAGCCGAAGGAGCATCTACAATTATCTTGCATCGAATTCCATTCCTTGCTTTCAATTCAGTGGGAAGACTCTCATAAGCAGAGCAAGTCTTAACGCTCTTTTTGAAGGTACACATCAATACAATATGCGGCCTATAAAAGAGAAAGAACCCATAACCGAGTTCTACACCTCAAAGGAGGTGCAGGAGAAATACGGCGTGTCCAATTCGGGAATGTATAAGATTGCCGAGCGCGAGGGTTGGCCGAAGACTCAGAGCCGAGGCAAGACGCTCTGGAGCCGCAGCCATGTTGACCGCTATTTTGCGAGTCAACAGCCGAAGGAGGAAATATCCGAATGGTACACAGTGGCAGATATTCAAGCCAGATACGGCATGAGCCTGTCTGCCATATATACGCTCGTGTCCAAGGAAGGTATTCCGAAGAAGAAACAGGGAAACTATGTGATGTACTCCAAATATCATTTCGATTTGGCGAAGAGTCAGACGGCACCAAAGGAGCCGGAGTATTATACCTATCCCGAAGCGATGGCTAAATATAACCGGACACGCGACCAGCTCCATCACTATCTGAAATACCACAACATCACCCGTGAGAAGAACGGCAAAACTTGGAGTATTACTCACTTTCCAAAATATCAATAGCTTCCTCTGCCGTGTTTTGGAAAACACAGCAAATTAAGCGAGAATCTATGTCACTGTAAAGCATACGAAGAATTTCGTCATAATTCGATGCCATCATCGACTTCTTTCCCGGCATCTCGTGCCTATGAGCGCAGAGCCAAGCTTGCTATAGCTATGCCGAATGTAGCCGAGATTGGCTGAAAGCAATTCCGCGCCTATATCTCTGAAGTGTTCGGCAGCGACCTCCATGAAGCCACACCCGACTGGAACTCCGTCGGAGCCTGCATCCACTACTTCGGCGAGGACCGCACCATTCAATTCCGCCTATGGGAACGCTCTGAGGGCCATCTCGGTATCCCCGAAATGACGTTCATAATCATCCGCATCAGTTCCCGAGGTCCACAAGAAGTCATCCACGCCGAGATGACCGACGAAGACTGGCAGCCCCATCCCATCAACAAAGTCCCCGGTAGCCGTATCGCCTGTATCCGCCTCTGATTCCATCTGCTAGTGCTCCGACCAACGCCCCGACAAGACCACCCCTATTGCCAGGGCGTTTTGATATTATTCATAAGCAGAATACTTGTCTGATATAAAATTCTGTTGTAATTTTGTTATGACATTATGGCAAAATGATGACACAAGAGCACCGAAGCAGCTGCATGGCAGCTATAAAGGGGATAGATACGAAGCCGTAGATGATCGTGCGAAAGTATCTTTTCTCTAGTGGCTACGTTTCCGTGTTCAAGTGAGAAAGCTAATCGGGAATCTGGATATTGTTTTGCCGAAATACAAGACCGTTATCTTCGTTGACGGTTGTTTTTGGCATGGTCATGAGGGATGCAAGTATTTCCGGTTGCCAAAGTCTAATGTCGAATTTTAGAAAGAGAAGATTGAGCACAATGTTGTCCAAGACACTTACAATCAAACAAGAGTTAAGGCACAATACTGGCAAATCATCTGTATTTGAGAGTTTAATTCAAAAATGTCTAATAGTAATATTTTTTAATTTCCATGGCAACCAAGAGGACAAACAGATGCCTGTATAATTCGGATTTCAAGTCATTTATTGAAGCTGACCCGTATTATGTTTTGGGATGCATTCATGATGCGTTTCACGGACAGGCATTGACCACTACTGACGAAGCTTGGTTTGGAGAAATCCAACTTTTGCAAAATGTCCTTCTACCGTGGGAGAATGAAGAGGCGGAGATAATATTTGAGTACAATATCCCGCGTCTCGGTAAACGTATAGATGTCGTTTTACTTTTGAGAGGGATCATTTTCTGCCTTGAGTTCAAAGTCGGGCAGAAGGATGCTTTGCAGTCAGACGTGGAACAAGTGATGGACTATGCTCTTGATTTAAAAAATTTCCATCGCTTTAGTCACGATCGCATTATTGTTCCAATTTTAATACCCACCAAACATAAGACCTCATCAAGCCTGTTTGCTCCGTCGGTATATGATGATTCAATTTATAATCCTCTCCTTACGGGAGAGGACGGGCTTCAACATATTATCGATAGTGTATTGCGTCATGAAAACGCCACTCTTCACGGCTCAATAAAGAACTGGATTATCGGCCCGTATACTCCCACACCAACGATTATCGAGGCTGCGCGGTCATTATATGAAAATCATTCTGTCGAGGATATTACCCGCCATGAAGCGGATAAAGTAACTACAGATGCCACTATAGCTTTTATTCTTAATGTGATAAGCCATTCCAAGAAAAACAGCAAAAAGAGCATCTGTTTCGTTACCGGTGTACCCGGCGCAGGTAAAACATTAGTAGGGCTCGATGTCGCTGTAAAACAATCATATCAGGAGAATGGATCTTTTAACGAGGATGACGGAGCCGTATATCTCTCGGGAAATGGTCCGTTAGTAGCCGTTCTGACCGAGGCTCTCGCACGTGACAACCATAAAAAAGCAAAAGCAAAAGGCGAGAAAAAGAAGTTTTCTGATTCTCAACGTGAAGTAAAAAAATTCATTCAGATTATCCACCAATACAGAGACAATATGCTCGCAAAAATAAAAAACCCTGTTGTTGATGGGAAACTTGAAATTGATCCTGAAAAGGCAGTTAAATTACAGCAAAGCGGCTATGGCGAAGTGGAACATGTGGCAATATTTGACGAAGCTCAAAGAGCATGGACTCACCAGCGAATAGCCAATTACCTTAAGCGTGGTGGCACTTACGGCAACAAACTTAAAGTGCCTAATTTCCCTATGTCTGAAGCAGCATTTCTGATATGGTCACTCGACCAGAGGGAAGATTGGGCTACGATTGTCTGCCTCATTGGTGGAGGTCAGGAAATAAACACTGGCGAAGCAGGCATTTCGGAATGGATTGCCGCGCTCAACAACCTATTCCCGCACTGGGATGTATATATTTCCGACAAATTAACCGAGCCCGAATATGCAGAAGGCAAGGTAAACGAACTTCTTGCCAATAATCCAAACGTAGAGTTTTCCGACAAGCTCCATCTTGGGGTAAGTCTGCGTTCTTTCAGAGCCGAACGACTTTCAGGCTTTGTGCACTCGCTCCTTTCATTCAATCAGGATGCTGCATCGCTGTATCAGGAAGTTGCCAGCCATGGGTATCCTGTCGTTTTAACACGAGATATGGATAAAGCACGTCAGTGGCTAAGAATGCAAGCCAGAGGTACCCAACAGACCGGCATTCTTGTCTCAAAAGTATCTGCCAGATTCAAACCTTTGGCCGTGCACGTTCTACCTCAAAGCGAAGATAATGCAGTACACTGGTTCCTGGAAGATAAGACTGATGTCCGTTCTTCAAATTATCTTGAAGAAGCTGCTACTGAAATACAAGTCCAGGGACTTGAAGTTGACTTTGCTTGCGTTTTATGGGATGCAGACATGCGCTTTGACAATGGCAAATGGACTTTTTGGAGATTTAATGGAAAAACGCAATGGATTCCTGAAAAGAATCCCGAGACTCAGAAATACATGCTCAATGCCTATCGCGTGTTGCTCACTCGGGCTCGTCAGGGAATGGTAATTTGTATACCAAAAGGCAACGGAAACATCACGCCGGAAGGCTTTCCTGAAGATTCCACACGATTGCCATCCCTCTATGACTGCACCTACAGTTACTTTAAAAGCATTGGTATGAAGGAAATATAACGCTTCGTTAAATACAATATAATATGGCAGATGAAAACCGATATAAAAAGTTTGAGCAGCATCTTGCTTCCGGGAAACCAGGAGTGGAGGAGCGTGCGCGGAACTGTTCGATGGCTATCGGTTTGCAGGATGTTGTCCGGTTGAAACCGTCGGAGTTTCTGCTTGCACAGGCTAAGGCGACTATCGAGGCAGGCCATTGACCGAGTAGACAAGGTCATATTGACCAGAGAAGGTGCCAAGAATACTGCGACTTGGGTAATAAATTTCCAAAAACAAAATAATTTGAGATGAAAGCATTGACATATACGGCGCCGGGACGGTTTGAGCTGATTGAGAAACCGAAGCCGGAAGTTTTGGACTCGAAGGATGCCGTGGTGAGGGTTACTCTTGCGAGTATCTGCTCGTCGGACCTTCATATTTTGCATGGGGCTGTGCCTCAGGCTGAGACTGGCATTACCGTAGGGCATGAGTTGGTAGGCGTCGTCGAGGTGGTCGGTTCGCAAGTCTCCAAGGTCAAACCGGGCGACAGGGTTGCTGTGAATGTAGAGACATTCTGCGGCGAGTGCTTCTATTGCCGACGGGGATTTGTGAACAACTGCGCCTCCGGCGGATGGATGCTGGGGTGCCGCATCGATGGCGGTCAGGCGGAGTATGTCCGTGTGCCGTATGCCGACAATGGGGTGACTCCGATTCCTGACAATGTGAGCGAGGAGCAGGCTCTGTTCGTAGGCGATATTCTCGCCACGGGTTATTGGGCTGCAAAGATTTCTGAAATTTCGGAGGAAGATACTGTGTTGATTATCGGAGCCGGACCGACCGGGCTATGCACTCTAGAATGTGGTCAGCTATATAAGCCGCATAAGATCGTCGTCTGCGAGGCTGATGAAAGTCGCCGAGAATTTGTACGGAAGCATTATCCGGATGTCGAGGTAGTTGTGCCGACAAAATGCCTTGAAGTCCTTAACTCTTTGACCGAAGGTCGTGGTGCCGACCGCGTGATAGAGGTTGCCGGAGGCGAAGATACTTTTGAACTCGCATGGCGTTGCGCCCGTCCAAATGCCATCGTCACGATTGTCGCCCTCTACGAGAAGGAACAGATACTGCCTCTGCCGTGGATGTATGGCAAGAACCTCACATTCAAGACCGGGGGCGTGGATGCCTGCGACTGCGACAAAATCATGCAGCTGATTTCCGACGGCAAGATTGATACCACCCATCTGATAACCCACCGCTACCCTCTCAGCCGCATCCAGGAAGCCTACACTCTCTTCGCCAACCGCACCGACGGCATCATCAAAACCGCCATCTATCCCGATTGATAATATGATAACAGATAAAGAATACCCAGCCACCCACTCCATGTCTACAGCATGGTACATGGTAGATGCCGACGGCAATGTCGGTCTAATGGAGTTTGAAGATAACGGTCCGGTGCCGGAGTTTAATCACGTCCCGCTTGATTTAAGTTTATCAGATCTGGTTTTTGGACAGGGATTTTCTAATAATGGAACTTGTAAAGGCATCCATCTGAACGTGTCACAGATTCTTGAACTACTTGGACAACCCCAAAATCCTAAAGACGTTGAACAATGGTATGACGTCTGTCTGGCTATTGCAGAAGAATGTACCCCGGAATTCCTTGCACTTTGTAAAAACAAAGATATCACCAACAATGGATGTGTGTCACACGAAATGAACCTATTCTCTGTCGAAGTGTGCCGCTGTATAAGTTCTAAAAACAACAATATCATCGAAGGCTCCACTCTAGACAAAATGATTAAGGCAAATATGATAAAAGCAATCTATCAGATGCCTGAGTTAAACGTAGATTCTGAATACAACGAAGATACAAAATCTGTCGAGTTTACCAACGACTTCTACAACTCGCCATACTATATTTATTGTCAGTCATATTGGACATCGGATCCTCAACACCGCATGAATATTCCCTCAAATCCGGTAAAAATAACACAGATAGATGAAAAATATCACAAACGCTTGCTCCATGTTCCTGTAAGATTCAATAATGCGGAAGATATGCAGATTGCTCAATGGTTTGTGTGCGATACCGAAGGACCTAAATTATTAATTGATAATGCCGGATATTCTCTATTACCAATAGATAGTAATACTAAAAAGTATTGTCTTACCCGACCTTTCCTTTTTGATTTCTATAGATATTGTCCGGATAGCGAACATTATAGCTGTAAAAAATGTGACCATGGGTGTGCAGACACCACCAGGATTATCAACTCACTTACACCGACAATCCTTTATGTTATTGCACCGACAAGAAAAGATGATGCTCTATATCGACTTGGCTTGCCTAAAGAAATCAAAGATAAAATTGCGGCCTTCAGTTATATTCCCAAATTCCCATATAGGGACAACGGATATTGGATGGATATCGACTTGGCGAATAAACAGTTGACTGTCGAAGCTCTTACTGCTCTGCTATCTTCTTCTCGCAATTGGTTTGAATGGGTCGTGGAAACTATAAAGCCACAAATAATAATTATTGATAATGAAGCATTACCGGTGTTCTCATCTGTATTTCCTATCAATAACAATGAAATACTGATAGACAATATAACTTATCCGATTTTTGAAGCATCTTCTATAAAAGAGAATCTCAGCCACATCTTTGTGCTTGCCCAATTACCTTATCACGGTAAGATTTTCAAAATGGCGTACACTGAGCAAGAAGTTGACGCTTTGAAACGACAAGACAAGGTCGCTGAACTAGAATGGTAACCCGCCTATCTTCAAACACTCGAACTATGATTGAAATGCTATCGATAGATTTAAGCAATTATTGTAGCAAAGGTTGCTCATTCTGTTATAACCAAAGCAATCCCGCCGGCAATACAGCATGGAACGTAGAAGAATCTATCGATTTTCTGAGAGACTGTGTTGCCAATGGGGTCAAAGCTGTGTCGCTCGGAGGTGGAGAGCCATTTGAATATGACGGCATATTTCAAATCATCGAGGCGCTTTACCCACTTTGTTATCTCTCAGTCACCTCCAATGGCTTGTCATTGGAAAATGAAGAGGTATGGCAAAAACTGACCGTTTCAAAACCTGATAAAATTCACCTTACTATTCATCATCCCGAAGACAAAGATGAAGTTGAGCGTGTACTACATCGTCTGGGCTGTCTTAGAGACATAGGTATCAAACCAGGCATCAATTTGCTTGTTTCTTGCGACAAAATCACTAATGCGCACAATGTTTACAGTAAGGCGATTCATTATATCACACCAGAACAGATAATATTAATACCTCAAAGATTCTCCAAAACGCCAACGTCCCGTCAACTCTCCGAAGTCAGCGGGCAAAGACCTTTTCAGAGTCCATCATGCCTGCTCAAATGCCAGCCGCCGACAAATTTCGTTTCCGTTTCATGGGATAAAAAAGTCAACTTTTGTAGTTTTGCCAGAGGCAAAGAGCCATTGCAGAGCCTCGACTATTCAGGATTATGCACTGCCTTGTCTAAAGTTAAATTTAAACCATGTGTATAAAATGAGTAAGTATCATTGAGTATTGATGGCGAAATTGAAATTACATTAAAGTTCATAGGTGTTCACAGCATTAATATCAATCTGCCGGATATTAGATGCGCAGATTTTTACAGTATTGTTTTTTATGGGTCTAATTGGTGTGACTACGCTGAATGGATCGGAATGGAAACTGATGGAGACTTGGTAAAAATAATCGCTGACAAAATTCGCCCAGGGTTGCTATATCACCGTTGTTATAAAACTCATGGTTGCCTGCTATTATCAGAACCTGACGATAGTTTTCGGACGCCCACTTCCAGAACCTAAGATGCGGAATGGTTGAATCCACAAGATACCCCACATCACCGGCTATGACAAGCACATCGCCGACCGGTTCAAGTGGCAGCGACCTCATGAAGCGCATATTCTCATGAAACTCCATGTGCAGATCGGAACAATATTGAATCTTCATGAGCTGTGTTCTCTTATAAAAGTTTCGAGACCTTACTTTGTAAAGTCGAATATGGATGACAGGACAATTACCGTATCATCATCCGAATGACCGCCTAACAGACGCATATCTATGTTATCAGGCGTGTCTGTCAAATCGGTTGCAAGGTTGCCGTAGTCGCACGGAACGATGTGGTCAAGCGCGGCGTAAGTCGGTATCCCTTTTCTCGTCGTCGCAGGGAGCCAAACCTCTGTGTCCGGCTCAAATTGCTGTAGTTGAATTATAAGTTCTCTCGCTGTCATTATCGTCGCAGAGTTATTTGAGTGTTACAGCTCAGGTTGTCAGTTGACTTAAATCCACGTCAGGAATTATTGATATTGGAAGTTTATCTTTTATCAAGAAGCCCATATATAGCGGTATAGTCAGCACATCGCCCTCTCTACCCACATTATACAGACCTAACTTGATGCCATTATTGACGTGATATATATTCTTGTTCTTCAAAACGGTAGACATGCTTTTAGCTTTACCTGTCTTTGCCTTGACCTCCACAAGTACACACTCCCCCTTAAATCTTACCAAGAAGTCTATTTCAAGGCCACTGTCCTTATGAAAATAGTAAAGCTTTTGTCCTGACTTACAAAGGAAATCTGCCATAAGGCTCTCGAAGATCGCTCCCTTATATCCAAGAAGATTGCCTCTCAATATATCGGCCTGTGTACCATAATCAAGCATACCCATCAGAAGACCGATATCTGTAGTATAGACCTTGAAACAATCAGGGATTGAATTGCCAGACAATGGAAGTTCTGTGATGGTGGTATTGTAGCACCGTTCCGCAATACCTGCATCATCCAGCCATTGAAGACTACCTAAATACTGGGAGCCTCTTCCGCCTTTCTTGACTACCGAGTATTGGAATTTCTTATTCTCCTTTGCCAACTGTCTTGGTATCGACTCGAAACATTCCCGGATGTGAGGTTTATCTGAATCATCAGCGTATTTGACCATATCCTCTTCATACTCAGCAATGAGAGTGCGCTGCTTCTCATATATTAGCTCAACATTCTTCGTCTCAAGGAAACAATTCACAACTTCGGGCAGGCCTCCGACAATAATATATCTATAAAGCAGTTCCATCATTGCTTTATGAACACCTTCCGGAACGGCCGTCTCTTTTTCAAAACAAGAGCGTATTGTATCAATCACATTCGTTCCGATTCCGTTCGCCCACAAAAATTCCTCAAAGTCCAGCGGATACATCTCCACTAATGTTTCATATCCTACCGGAACAGAATCTTCACCTTCTCTTTTGTCTTTGCGCTGACCATACCCCTTCACTCCCAGGAGAGAACCGGTGGCGATAACATCAAAACGTCCGTCCATCTTAAATGACTTCAAGGCCGTTCTTGCCTCTTTACACTCTTGGATCTCATCAAGGATAATACATGTTTTACCGCCAACGAAACGACTGTTGGGTATCAATGCCGAGAGGTTGAGTATAATGGTCTCGACATCCAGATTGCCGGCAAAAGCAGATTTCTTGTCTGGTTCGAGGATAAAATTCATATAGACAACATTCTCGTAATTGTCCTTTGCGAACTTCTTGACGATATATGTTTTTCCACACTGCCGTACACCTTTTATTACCAAAGGCTTCTTGTTGTCTGACCGTTTCCAATCAGATAAATATGTCTCAATCTTTCTTTTAAGCATGACATTCTATTTGTCGACTGCAAAGTTACACTTTTTAGAACGAATAGACAAGCATCTATTGCACTTTTTCAAGCGAATAAACAAGAGATGACCGCATTTTCCCTAACGAATAAATGACAGCCAACGACATTTTTCCAAGCGAATATACGATGGTCACTTGCAAATATTGGTAAAAACAGCTATCTTTGCGGATACAAAAACACTGGCCCGGGAGGGTCGGAAAAAGCGATTTTCAGAAGGTAAAAACGGAGCACTTTCGGGCTTTTGTACCCGAAGTTTCGCAATCTGTTGAGCGGCAACGTGTTCTACGCACTGCATCGGAAATAGCCGGCAAAACGGGATATGGGTAATTATCTCGGTTAGTCTATGGTCTTGATGAATTTTGCGGGTACGCCACCTACTATCGTGCGGGGTGCAACATCTTTTGTAACTACAGCCCCTGCTGCGACAATGGCTCCATCACCGATTGTCACACCGGGAGTAATTGTTACATTCGCGCCAATCCACACATTCTTGCCAATGTGTATAGGCTTGAATGTCATCGAGCCACGTCTTTCCGGCGAAGGGTCATGGTTTATTGTCGCCATCACACAGTTGTGACCGATAAGGGAGCCATTGCCGATAAATATTCCTCCCTGGTCCTGAAATTTACAGCCCATGTTTATAAATACATTTCTGCCTATGTGCAGATTCTTTCCATAATCTGAATATATGGGAGGGAACAGCCCCACAGAGCTGTCTATCTGCGTTCCGGTCAGTTCTGACAATAACTTCCGCAATTCCTCCGGAGTATGGTAACGGTTATTGATTTCCATAGTCAAGCGTATCACCTCCTGCGATGCCGAGTGCATGAATTGATGCTCCCGCGAACCATCAATTACTGTGCCATGGAGTGCTACATAGTCATTATATTCTTGTGCTGTCATTTTAATTATTGGATAAGAATTCGTTTCTGAATACGCTCGGACTTTTGCCTGTGATGCGCTTGAACAGCCGTGTAAAATGTTGTGGATACTGGAATCCAAGGTCGTATGCAATTACGCTGATGTCATTGTCAGTGGCAGCAAGCCTACGTTTTGCTTCGGCAATAAGCTTTAGGGTGATAATTTCCTGTGGAGTGCTGCCGGTTTCCCGTTTTATGAGGTCGCCGAAATAACCGGGTGTAAGATTTGCCCTTTCCGCGAAATATGACACTTTCGGTACTTCATCCAATCTCCTTCCACTGGAATATATGTCGGTCAGCTCCTTTTCAAAAGCAGCCACAACCGATGAATTTACATTATGGCGTGTGAGAAACTGCCGGTCATAGAAGCGACTGAGATATTCCAACAGCACCTGAATATTAGCTGAGATCAAATCGGAGGAATGGCTGTCTATCGGATACTCTATTTCATCTCTGATTTTCCCCAGACAATCAATAAAAATATTTTTCTCTTTTTCTGACAGATGTAGAGCTTCTCTTTGGGAATACCTGAAATAACCGAAATTGGCTATTTTATCCGCGAGCGGAGTTCCGCATATCAGGTCAGGATGAAACATAAGACCCACAACATCAGGAGCAAGAGGCTCGTCGGAACTGTCAACATCTATTATCTGTCCGGGACTGAAGCATACGACCGTTCCTTCCTGATAGTCGTAATACTCACGTCCATACTTCAATGAACAGTTTACGCCATTTTTCAGAAACAGTGCGTACACGCCATAGTTCATCCTCAGCCGGTCAAAACGCCTTGTCGCTTTTTTCAGGTCAATGACCGTAACAAGAGGATGGCAGGTTGTGAGACCATATAATTTGTTATACGCGTCTATCGAGTTCAGATCGAGAGTATCCATTGTTTCCATGTCGCAAATTTAATCATTAAAATCCATGTTTTCATCATTATCCCTATGGATGGTAAGCTTCACCACAATAGTGGTAAGTGTACCTGACGGATAAAGTCTAATTTTGCACCTGTAATATAATCCACTATGAACAAAATACTGATAATATTTTTGACAATTATGTGCAGCTCTTCATCCCTATTGGCGCAGAACTCTGTTTATATCACGGTCGGAGGTAGAAGCGAAACAATCACATTGGTCAACAACGACGCTACCAGAAATTTGGTGGAAACACTGGCGAAGGGTCCGCTGACAATATCTATGGATGATTACGGTGGTTTCGAGAAAGTAGGCCCTCTGCCGATGTCATTACCCATATCCGACAGCCGCATCACCACCGGTCCCGGCGATGTAATTCTCTATCAAGGGAGAAATCTAGTCATCTTTTATGGCTCAAACACGTGGAGCTATACGCGACTTGGTAAAATCAATTCATTGACTGCAAATGAAATCAGAGCATTTCTTGGGAATGGTGAAATTGAGATAACACTGTCATTATCCCCAATGTCAAGAATCGAGGAAATTTCTGAAGACAGTAACCAGCCTAATAACATCTATGACCTTAGAGGCAACCTGATAAAGGGTCAACCGCAAATGCCTGGTCTGTATATAGTCAACGGAAGAAAAACAATTCTAAAATAAATACAAGCTGAATACGCGTTCCATTAGAATAGCATGTGATATAAAAACGATATCGGCCTACGTTCACACGCAAGCCGATATCAGAACATTTGTTTTTAGTCTATACAATCTTATATTTACTTTAATTCTCTTGCTCTAATTCTATTTCTTTGTAATGCGGATTGCGACTCCGCCGCCGGCAGCAAGACGCTGCTTCAGCTTCGTCTTTGAATCGACCTTCACGGTACGTATGCGGTAAGCCTGCGGATTATCCTTCCAGTGGGCGTCAGGCGCATCCTCATAGATTGTCGCCACATATTTCTCCCCCTTCGGCAGAAAGCTCATGTCAATGAGTGCCATCCTCGGATTTTCATCGGTGATTGCACCCACATACCAGTCGTCGGAGTTCTTGTCAAGACGCGCCACGGTGATATACCGGTTAGGCTCCGCCTCCAGATAACGCGAGTCAGCCCAGTCGACCGGGACATCCTTTATAAACTGGAATGCATCGGGGAAACGCTCGTAATTTTCCGGCAGGTCACACGCCATCTGCATCGGCGATGGCATCGTCAGATACAGCGCAAGCTGACGCGCAAGTGTTGTACCTGCCTGCGAATCCTTACCCTCGCCATAATAGCTCAGGCGTGTCTCAAACAGGCCGGGCGTGTAATCCATCGGACCGCCTTTCAGGCGCGTGAACGGCAACATGCAGGTGTGCGACGGCGGATTGCCTCCGAATGATTCAAATTCACCGCCACGTGCCGACTCCTGTGCAAGCCAGTTAGGATAAGTGCGGCAGAGTCCCGTGGGACGCGGTGCCTCATGACTGTCGACCATAATCTGATAGTCGGCGGCGCGCTCTATCACGTGACGCGCGTGGTCAACCATCCACTGTGACGTGTGATGTTCCGACCGCGGTATAATCGCTCCTACGTAACCGGTCTTAACCGCATCGTAATTGTTATCTTTCATAAACTTGAATGCGCGGTCAAGCTGCAACTCGTAGTCGGCGGCATTGGCAGCAGTCTCATGGTGCATGATCAGCTTCACGCCTTTTTCCTTAGCATAGTCGCGTAACGCGGGCAGGTCAAAATCGGGATAAGGCTTGTCAAACAGGAACTGGCGGTTTTTACGATAGCTCGCCCAGTCTTCCCATCCTTCATTCCATCCCTCCACAAGCACACCGTCTATGCCATGTTTGGCTGCGAAGTCAATGTAACGCTTCACATTCTCCGTGTTGGCGGGATGTCTTCCGTTAGGCTTCAGCTTGGAATAGTCGGTCACGCCCGGTTTTGCGAGATAGTCATCGGAATACGCCCATGTCTTGACATTGCCTGTAAACATCTCCCACCATACCCCGATGAATTTCATCGGTTTTATCCATGACGTATCCTCAATCTTACACGGCTCGTTAAGGTTGAGTATCAGTTGGGAGGAAAGTATGTCACGGGCGTCATCGCTTACAATCAGCGTGCGCCAGGGCGTACTGAACGGCAACTGCAGATATGCACTCACCCCGAGACGGTCAGGCACGAGATGCGCTTTCATTCCGTGGGTATCGGGGTTCACGTCGAGCAGCATGGCGGGATAGCCGGCAAGAGCAGCTTCGTGGGCGCTTACATATACCGAGTCAACCGTCTTTATAAGAAGCGGAGTCTGAATGACCGTACCACCTGTACGCTGAGCCTCCGAATGTTTTTTATAATTATTCAGTGCCTCGGGCAAAGCGGAAAACGTGGTTTCCGACCACAGATACTCGTCGGTGTCATAGTCGCCGGGGATACAGAATAAAGTGTGGTCGTCAGTATAATTAAACTCGGTAAGTTCCTCTTTAAGGGTAAGATAGTTGTTCTTTTTCTGCGTCGGTAGCTCGTAGCGGAATCCGATTCCGTCGTCAAACACGCGGAAACGCACCGTCATCACCCGTTCCGGATTGTCGGCACGGAGATTCACTGCAAGCTCACGGAAATGGTCGCGTACATTGGCATACTCACCCCACACGGGCTGCCACGACCGGTCGACAGTGACGGTATCGATACCGGTCACAGTGAACCCGTCGGTAAAAGCGGTCTCGTCGGCTTTCAGCCCGAGGCGGCTCGGCGCTATAAGCGTCTTACCCTTGTAATCAAGGGAATAGTAAGGTGTACCTTCCACATTCACATCGACGTAGAGTCGCAGATTTCCATCGGGAGAGGTTATACCCGCGGCTGCCATCTCCATGACACCCGCGAGCAAAAACAGTTGTATCAGAAGTTTTTTCATCTGAAATGGTGAAAAAGGGTTAGTTCATCAAAATGGTGTAACTGTAAGGTTCAAGACTGATTTCCACAGGCACTGTCACCTGCTTGCCGTCAATCAGTCCGGTCATTGTGCTTCCGGCAAGTGAGATAGGACTTTTGACGCTCTTCTCGCTTCCGGTGGTGTTGACCGCAACGAGAAGATTATGCCCCGGAATCACGCGGGTGAAACATACCACCGACGAGTTGGAAAAGTCACGCAACTCACCGCGGCGCACCTCGGCTGAAGCCTTGAACGCGGCATTGATTGCCTTGTATTCATCGGAAAGTGAAGTCGAGAAGTCGAGCGTCATGTAATTGAAGAACGAAAGTTTGCCCGACAGCCCCTCGACATCCATCGATGAATAAATCATCGGTGTGCCGTTAAGCATAGACGCAAGCACGTAAGCCGCAGGCACACCCTCCGGAGCGCCGAACATCGTTGCGACATTATTCTCGGCTGCAACATCGTGGTTAAACACATAGCGGAGTATCGATTTTCCATCAGGAACCTTGGCAAGTGCCTCCGTTGCCTCCTTGACAACATCGGCAGGTTTACCACCGTTGAATGCAGCCGAAATAGTTGTCGAGCTGTTCCAGTCATATATCATGTCGAATCCATCGGCATAATAATCAGGATTTGCCGTCTCGGCAAGCATAATCATATCACTATTTTTAGCTCGCAACGCAGTGATTACATCGCTCCAGAAATCATGGGGCACACCGTCGGCGTAGTCGCAGCGATAACCGTCTATGCCAAGCTGCTCTACCCAGAAGAGCATCGCATCTTTCATAGCGGCACGCATATCGGCATTGGCGAAATTTAGCTGCGCCACATCCGACCATCCCGAAGGCGAGACGATATTGCCTGCGGCATCCTTTACATACCAGTCGGGATGCTCGGTAATCCAGCTGCAATCCCATGCCGTATGATTTGCCACCCAGTCAAGTATGACTTTCATACCGCTTGAATGGGCGGTATTGACCAGTTCCTTCAGGTCGGTCATTGTGCCGTAGCGGGGATTCACCGCCTTGAAGTCGCGGATACAGTAGGGCGACCCTATGCCGTTAAGTTCGCCCGGTTCATAGACCGGCATAACCCATAGTATGTCACACTCCATACCCGCTATACGCGACACCTGGCGCGTAAGCCCTTTCAAGCACTCGTTATCGCCGAAGAAACGTGGATTTGCCTGATAAATCACATTGGTTGACACCGCATTGCCGATCACAGGTTCAGCCGGGTTAGCAGGCATGTCAATCTCGTAAGAGGTGCAACCGGTAGCGGCAAATGCCGCCACCGTTGCAATAAATGATGCTATCTTGTTCATCAACTTTCTTATTTAAGTTCAGCACCGGCGGGATTAGCCACAATCGTGTAATCCTTATCAAGGGTGATGGTCATGGCGTCGTACTGGGTGTCGTTATTGTTATTGAATATCAGGTTCTCGGTCTCGCCGTCACCTTCAACAGTCAACACCTTGTAAGTCACGCCGTCAATTGTCTCGGTCACTTCTGGACGTGTACCGGGCCAACCGCCGAATATCTCCTTGTCACCCCAGGCATATACGTAGAAGTCGCTCCAACCGGTCTTGTCTTCGATATAAATCTTATATTGATTTGACGAGGGTTCGACAGCTACCGCGCCGTCGGGATTTGCAACTATGTAGTAATCCTTATCCAGGGTGATGGTCATGGCGTCATACTGGGTGCCGTTGTTGTCGTTGAATATCAGGTTCTCGGTCTCGCCGTTGCCTTCGACAGTAAACACGAGGTAGGTCACGCCACCGATTTCCTTTGTCTCAGTCGACGACATTCCCGGCCAGCCGCCGAATATCTCCTTATCGCCGTAGGCATAGATGTAGAAATCGCTCCATCCGGTAAGATTCTGCACATAAATCTTGTATTCCTCGCCCGGCTGAGGCTCGGGTTCTGGTTCCGGATCTACAGTCCCGGGGGTGTAGGTCTCCGGATCTATTTCAACAGCACGGTTGGATGACAGCTCGACATAGACATCGCGGTCAAGATTGAACACTACCACGTCGTCAACCTGCTTACCATTGCCGTTGTTGAGTATAACGTGTTCTTCAAGCCCTGCATTGCAGTTTGCCGCGCCAAGGTCGAAGTAAGTGTATGTCACGCCCTTGATTACCTGTGTGCCGGTAGGAGCCATGCCCGGCCATGCACCGTTAAGGTCATTGACAGTACCCCACATGTAGAGATACAGTTCATCCCATCCGGAATTATTAACAACAAACACCGTGTAGCCGTCGTGAGTGACAACTGCCGACGGGTCAAACTCATTGACGCTCTCGGGAGTGAGTTCAAGATAGAAATCCTGATTCAATGTCACGTTATAATCGGGAAGCTGACTGCCGTTGTTGTTATTATTGAAAATGAGGTTAAGATTCTTTCCCTCATTAGCCGCACCGGTATCGAAATACTTGTAATTCACACCGTCAATCTCCACCTTTCCGGTAGGAGTTATTCCCGGCCATGCACCAAACGCCTCGGCATCACCGTAAGCATACATTGCCAGTTCCTCGTAGCCGGAATTATCGACAACATAGATTACATAACCGTCATGCACGATTTCGTCAGGATTCTGAGGCTTGTTGAAATAGTCAGCCCAACGATATACGAGCACATTGATGCGGTTGCCAAGACCGGGAGCCTCTGTGTGCACCACGGGCTTGTTGTCAAGTGACCTTTCCTCACCCTGCTCAACGGAGTAGAATGTATATCCGTCGGCGAGAGTCTTACCCTTGACGAAATCATCGGGATTCAGATATACGCCCCATTTCACATCGGTATCCGATGCTTTTTCAAGTTGCCAGCGCGGGTCGCCCACGGCATCCATTCCGCCGTTGAACTCGCCTATGATATAAATTTTATCGGTGGCAAGCGTACCCTGCGGCACAATTACTTCAAGCAGCTCGTAGCCCGGTCGCAGTTCAAAGCGCGGAAGCTCGCTGTCAAATATTATCTCATCCTTCGAGCATCCTGCAAGCATAGGCAGGAGCATGAGAAAAAGAACAGTGAATATATTGAGTTTCTTCATGATGTCTGATATTAATAGTTAGGATTCTGGACAAGACCCGGATTTACCATGAGTGCCACCTGCGGCAGGGGATACCATTCATAGCGACGGTCACGTTTTGCAGGCATATCCCTGTCTGACTCGGTGGCACGGCCGAAGAACCACCACTGACCTTGCGTAAACTTGTCGAAACGGCGCAGGTCGGTGCGGCGGCGACGACCCTCGTCAAGGAACTCAAGTCCCCACTCGCTGAGCATCCAGTCGGCATCAAATGAGGTGAAACCGGGACCGGGGTTCTCAATCTCTGCGGCATCAGAGGCAGAATAATAACGCTGACGCACATCATTGACAAGCTGTTTTGCGCCATTAGCGTCACCGGCACGGAGCTTGCACTCTGCAAGGGCATAGTAAACCTCGGCGAGACGGAACTCAACCTGGTCGGCATCACGCCAGTCCATACCGGTCGACGACGGGTACACCGGATAACGGAGCACTCGGAAACCGGAGTTGGTCTGTCCCCAGCGGGGGCTCATCACCGGCTCAAGATTGCGGCCGAGATTAAGGAATGTGCCTACCTGGTCCACATATATGAGCGGTTTATCCTGAAGGTCGGCATCAGCAAGCACCGGTTCGCCTGTCTGGTAATTAATCTGTGCGCCCATGGCGAAAATACCGTTCCAGTTGCCTGCGGCATCGCACTTGAAGGGCTGCTTGCGGATATCCTTGTCGTTCATGCGGTCAAACGGAGCACCGAGCTTGTCGCCGTAATCGAAAAGGAAGCTCTTCGCACCTTCACTGCCGGCATTGGGGACAAGTGTACCGGTGTTGTCCTTTGAAGGCACCATACATACACAGTTCCAACCACCCTGGTCACATGAGAAATCAAACATCTCGTCGTAGTTGTAAGGCAGGTATGGGGTGTTGCGGTTATTGTTGGTCATGCGACCAGCCTCCATTGAGAAAGCAAACACCACTTCCTGACAGTTGGCATTGTTGAAGCCGTATATTTCGCGGTAATCCGACGCGAGATTGTATGTACCGTAATCACCGTCGATAATCTCCTGACATAGGTCGGCACACTCCTTGAAGCGGTCAACACCGGTGAAAAGCTGAGAATTGAGCAGCATACGCATCTTAAGCATACGGTTCATACCCTGATTCATGCGGTTGCGTGTCGCGCTGGAACCATCCTCTGCGACAAGATCCTTATAGCAGCCGTCAAGCTCGTCGGTGATAAACTTCCATATCACCTCGCATCCTTTATTGAAGTCGGGATCGGCAGAGCCGGGTATCTCATTACCTGTCGAGATATTAAGCGGAAGCGCGCCGCCCCACAGCTCGAAGTTGTTGTAATATGCCCATGCGCGCATGGTACGTACCTCCGCGATGTAAGACTTCAATCCGTCTTCTGTCATGCCAATCGCTCCTGCATTGAGATTTTCAAGGTCTCCGATAAGGGTATTGCAGAGACCGATTGTCTCCCATGCATGTTCCCATGCCTGACGGATGATAACTGATTCGGAATTCCATGTCTGGGTGGAAAGGACAAACTTGGCCGCCTCGTCATAACCCCAGGCACCGCCATTCCATGTACGCCATGTCACCTGGTCGGCGGGAAACTCGTTAAGATACCAGAAATATTCGAGGAAACCGCTTGTCGCACTTGCATAGATTGATGCCACGGCACCTTTGACGCTATTCTCATCCTGATAGTAGGTAGACGCGTCGATTCGGTCAAATGTTACTTCATCGAGGTCGGTACATGACCACGCCCCGACTGCGATTGCGGTCGCGCTGAGCAGACCGGTTATATGATTCATTACTTTCATTGTATCAAGATGTTGAGATTAACGGAATCGGATGGTTACACCTAAAGTGAGCTGCGTTGCCGACGGATAAGCCGAAGTGACATCAATGCCGGGAGTTATGCCGGTGGAAGTTACAGCCGAAGGATCGGTGCCGGAATAGCCTGTGATAGTGAACAGGTTACGCGCGGCGAGATACACACGGAGGGTATCGAGCAAACGGCGGTTTTTCAACGGCACGGTATAACCGAGCGTCACGTTCTCAAGTTTGAAATAATCACCGCGCTCAAGGAAGTATGACGAAATCACACCACCGCCCGACCACACATCGCGGTCTTCAAGATAGGTGCTTCGGAGCACATTGTCGCTACCACTTCCTTTCAGACCCATGCCATATTTGCGCATGTTGAAAATCTTGAAGTCAAACGCACCGTTAAACATAAGGCTGAGGTCAAAGTTTTTCCACTTCACTGTGTTGGTCCAGGTAAGGAAATGCTTGGGCGCACCGTCACCGATGTAACGCTTGTCTTTCGGGTCGGCTGCTGCGGCAGGTACCTTCTCGCCGTCGGCGGTATATACAAGCATGTTGTGGCTTTCATCAACGCCGGCATATTCATATCCGTAGAACTGACCTATCTTACCACCCTCCTCCACACGGAAGAAATACTCGCTTGTACCGACACCGGGCTTAAGATAGAGGTCAAGGTAAGATGCCTGATAGATGGAGTTGGAGAGTTTTGTAAGTTTGGTGGTTCCATAAGAATAGTTGATACCGGTGGTCCAGGTGACGGGCTTGTTTACAATCGCATCAGCCGTAAGGGCAAGTTCGATACCGGTGTTTTTGGTCGTACCCACGTTAACGAGTATTTCAGGATATACGTAGGGAGGCTGCGGAGCGGTGTAGTTGTAAAGAAGGTCCTGTGAACGGCGGTCAAAATACTCGATAGAACCGTAGATGCGGTTGAAGAACATGAAGTCGATACCGTAGTTGGCACTCGAAAGTTTCTCCCATCCGAGTTCAGGATTGGCATTGTTTGACGGACGATAACCGGTCACCCATGACCCGTCGATGAAATAAGTGCCGTTGGGCGAATATGTGGCAAGCGACTTGTAGGCATCGAAATCGCTACGTCCTGTCACACCATAAGATATACGGGGCTTGAGGCTCTGAACGGTCTGGACATAATCGGCGAGGAAGGGAGCCTTTGCCATTTCCCATGCGACTGATGCTGCCGGGAACGAACCCCACTTCTTATCAGCGCCAAACTTAGTAGAACCCTCGTGACGGATAGATGCCGACGCGATAATCATACCTTTCCATGAATAGTTGACGCGGCCGAAGAAACCGATAAGTGTAGACTGGCTCTTGCCTCCATACATCTGCGCCTTACCGTCGGCAAGCCATGAACCGGAACCGATACCGTTCCAAAGCGGCTTGTCAAACGTAAAGTTGTTGTTCTGCATGAACATCTGTTCCCAGTTGGAACGCTCGTAAGAGTATCCACCCACGACCTTCACATCGTGGTCACCGCTCATGAAGCCGTAGTTGACAAGCCACTCGACACGGTTGGTCCACCATTTCTGGTATTGCTGTGAAGCACGACCCGCATAGCCGCCCCAATATGACTCGCCGGAAGTGGTCGGGGTGTAATAGTCGCTCTTGAGGTCGTTATAATTATATGAATATGAGAGAGTGGTGCTGACATTGTGTTTGTCATTGTTCCATATACTGTATTTCAGGTCAGCGGAACCGAGGATATATGTACGGTTGCCTTCCGAAGTGTTGACCTCGAGCTGCTGCACGGGATTCTTGATATCGGTAGGCGAGGTCGGCTGATAGTAAGAGCCGTCTTCGTTATAAACCGGTATGGTAGGGTTCATGCCGAGAGCAGTGTCAAACATGCCGTCGTCGCCCCATGTTTCCTTCACCTTGCGGGCATTGAGCGACGCGGTGAAGCGAAGATGATTGTCAAGAGTGTTGACAGAAACTGCCGCACGACCGCCAAACTCCTCACGACCGCTCACGATGTCAAGACCGTTTGCCTTTTTCCAGTTGACCGAAGCGGTGTAATATCCGCCGTTGGCGAGCGAACCGTCGATTGACAGGTATTGGTTGGTGTCGTATGATGTCTTGCGGGTGATAAGGTCATACCAGTCGGTGCTTGCACCGTAATCATTACCGCGACGTGCGAGACGCCATTCATAGGGAGAAAGCACCTCAGGCTTATCCTTGGCAAAGGCAAGCGCACCGTATGAGTCGTATGTGATTACCGGCAGTCCCGCCTCGCCGGTGCCTTTCTTTGTAGTGATGAGAATCACACCGTTGGCACCGCGTGTTCCATAGATTGCTGCCGACGCGGCATCCTTAAGCACTGACATCGACTCGATATCCTGGGGAGCAAGAGTGCGGATATCACCGCCTGCCACACCGTCGATAACGATAAGCGGTCCATTGCCGGCGGTGAGCGAAGTAGCACCGCGCACCTGAAGGTCGGCACCGGCATTCGGGTTAGCCGAGGCGGTGCTTGACACATTAAGACCGGCAACCTTACCGGTGAGCATTTCCATAGGACTGTTCATCGCGCCTTTCTGGAAATCATCGCGGTTTACCTGAACGATTGAACTTGACAGCTCCTTTCTGCTCAACGAGCCGTAGCCTACCACCACGACCTCATCAAGAATCTCGCTGTCTTCCTGCATTGTCACATCAATTTTTGTGCGACCGTTAATCGGTTGCTCAACCGACTGGAAGCCGACATAGCTGAACACAAGAGTTCCGTCGGCAGGGACACCGCTAAGGGAGTAATTGCCATCAAAGTCGGTAGCCATACCGTGCTTCTGATCGCCTTTTACCGAGACGCTGACACCTATAAGTACCTCCCCTGTCGGGTCGGTCACAGTGCCGGAAACATTTACTGACTGCGCCGATGCAAACGGAGCAGTCACGAGAGCCAACACCCACAACATCGTGAGGGCGACGGATCGTAAATTCCATGGGTTTCTGTTCATTATTAGTATTGATTTAATTGTTATGATGACTATTGAATGTCATTTGCTTTACTGGTTATCGCAAAGTTCGACATCCTTTTAAATATTGTCAAGACAATCAAATTAAAATCAAAACCAATCAAGGCATGAACTAACTATAAATCAACCACATCCGCATATTTATCGGCACAAAATTTCAATATGTTTTTTCACAATTTAAAAGGGAATTTAACCCAAATTTCGCACCTCATTTTCAAATTCATCGGGATTTATAGCGCGTCGGCGCATCTTTGACCGATAAGTATATACCGTCGAAATTGAGCAACGCAGAAATTCCGCGATTTTCGCACTGTCATCTATGCCTATACGTATCAAAGCGAAAAGGCGAAGCTCGGTATTCAGAAGCTCACCCGACTTCAACACCACCTGCTCACCGGGATTAAGCAGTGCATTGAACTTGTCAACAAATGCCGGATAGATATTCAGGATAGCCTCGTCAAACTTGACATAGAAATTTTTAAGCAGATGGTCGGCTATCTCTGTCGACTCAAGTTTTTTCAGGAGAGCGTTACGGTTACCACCCTGCGCTGTCAACACACGCAACGACTGCTGATAATGTTGAAGAGTGGAGATTGCCGATGAACAATACTCCATGAACAGACCTGCATACTGCTCCTTGGTGCGATTGAAATCGCGCAATTCGTAATTTTTCACTTCAAGTTCCTCATTTGCCACCTGCAGACGCGCCGATACGACGCTAAGACGGTCATTCTTGTCGGCAAGCTCCGAATTTTTCGCCCTCAGCTCTTCTGAGAGCGCGCTCAGCTCGTCATTTTTGCCTTTCAACTCGCGATTGGTCTCTTTGAGCTGCTCCGAAAGATGGCTTAGTTCAAGATTGGCATTCCCTACCTCGGCATTTGCACGATGAAGGCTCCTAATCTGCTTTAGTATCAGCAATATCGTGATTACCAACACCACCGAAAGCACACTACTTACCCCTACCATGTAGCGTAACCGGCAGTTGAGCTGATTTTGCAACGATGAGTAAGCATCGTCGATTACCGGCAATATTTTGCTTGACTGGGCATTGCGCATCATCGCCGAGTAAAAATTGGCATCGGCAATACTCTTTTTCAGATAACGGTTGGCACGCTCCACATCACCGTCTTCAAACATGACCGTAGCCACCTCGCGAAACGACATATTCTCTTTGACCGCACCCCTTACATCGGAAATAGCACTTAGCACAAGGTAATGTTTGTATTCATCAGGCATTCCAGCAAGTTTGTAGATATAAGCGAGCGTAGATGCCAATATGGAATATTCCCTTGACCCCAAGGTATATTCATCAAGATGCTTGGACAATTCAGCAATAGCCGAATCCGTATCACCGGCACGAGCGCGTTCAGCCATGACATATACCAGATGATTGAACGATCCCGGCTTGATTACCGACATAAGCGAGTCGGCATACAATGCCCGCAGGTGTTCATGGCCGAGTGCCGTCTCATGTTCGTTGGCATACTCGCTAAGATATTGGTATGTGGCACAATAAGTCGAGTAGTACGGTTCGAGCAACTGCGAGTCAAGTGAATCGCGCGGTATCTGCTGCATGATGTAGAGCGCATCGGAAAAGAGACCGGCATGAGCGAGCACGTCGGCACGTTTTATAGTAAGGCGTGTGAACTCTCCGGGAATCGAGCGCACAGCCGGTCGCCGGAGATTGCAACTGATATAATAAAGAGCCGAGTCAGCATTATAGGCATCAAACTCCGCAATAAGACGATTTACAATCTCTGTTTTCTGCTTCTGGTCGCGTGCGACAGCGTAGCTTTTCCTGAGTTGGTTTATGCGGTTTTCTTTTGCGATTTCATAATCCTTGCTGCGATCGATTTCATAGTCAAGCTCGTCATACAACGCCTTTAGACCGGATTGCGTATCAGGGTTTCGTTCACTGCACGATGCAAGCAGCAATGTAATAAAAGCAATTATGTATATTTTCATGAAACAGATTTAAATACAGTCGACTTTAGCAAGATTTTTTAAGGTGAACGTATCCGGCATCATGGAAATGATACCGGATACATGCACAATCGTGTGTGTAAATTTATAACTATTCCTGATTATTACCAAAATTCTTACTCAATAAATATTACCGCACCGTCATTCCTTGACTAACACGGCGGCATCAAGTGAAGCCAACACAAATTCCGCAGACGGTGACAGATCGACACGTTCGCCGGTAAGCGCGTCACGGAATCTGCCTTCCGGAAGTCCCGCCGGGATAGCAAAGCGGCTTTCATCATCGCTGAAATTCAGCATTACAACCACATTGTCATCACCGAGAGTGCGCTTGTAGGCATATACGCAGTCATCGGCGGTTGTGACAAGATTGGTCAGTTTACCGTTTTGTACACCTGTACGCAATGCGGGCTGCGTGTGCTTCAGGTGAGCCAGTGTCGTAATTAGACTTGTCATGGCGGTGTCGGGCTGTGTGGTCCAGTCGATAGGTGTCTTTTCGGCAAGCGACACTCTCCCGCCCGACTTATACTGAATCTCCTGTCCGTTATAAATAAGCGGCATACCATAGACAGTGAATTGAAGCACAGTAAGCGGACGCAGGTATTTGTGATATACAATATCACCACTGCCTCCCTGATCTTGGAGAACATCGTGATTGACAATATACACCATGCGTGAACGTCCCGCGTATGGATTGGCAATTGTATCGTCGGGAGCCTTTGACTCGCCGATAGTGATACCTTCATTGGCAAGCAGTTCGCAAGCCTCACGCAAAGACACAAGATTTTTCACCGAGTCATTGGCAAATCCCTTCAGCACCTTTTCCTGAAAATCCCAGCAATAGTTATAGTCGAAGTACCCGTTCTTTACCAGCGATGGGCGGGAAGAGTCTTCGGCAAGCCAGGTTATACGTTCCCCGTTTTTCAACACGCGTTCCGAAGCCTTTTTCCAGAGGAGGGGTGACGGACCGGAAGCATAATCGCAACGGTAACCGTCAATATCGAAATTGTCTACCCAATACTGCATGGACTTCACCATCTCATCCTGCATTGCCTCGCAGTCACGGTCAAGTTCATACACATCTTTCCACGCGCCACCGAAAGGATGCACAAAATCACCATCTTTCTTTGTGTAAAATTCCGGATGGTCCGTAACCCAGACATTATCCATGGAAGTGTGATTTCCTACCCAGTCAAACCATATTTCCATACCATTGTCATGGATTACCTTTACCAGGTCGCGAAGGTCATCTTCCGTACCGTTGTCGAGATCAATCTTCTTATAATTCTTAATGGCGTAGGGACTTGAATGAGCACCCCACAAGCCGGTGTCGCCAAGTTCGTAAATCGGCATCAGCCACACAACATCCACACCCAGTTTCTTAAGACGCGGAATCTGGCGTTCCACCCCTTTGAGATTACCTTCAGGTGAAAAGTTGCGCACAAATACCTCATAAATCACACGGTTTTCAGGTACACGCACTTCTGTCGCCTCGACTGCCTTTTTACCACACGCAGTCAGAAGCGGCAAAATTGTCAACAGGAGAATGAATGTCTTTGTCAGCTTTATTTTCATTGTAATATGATGAATTTAAATTATATACACCGGAAATACACCGGCACACTGACAAAATTAAGACAAAACCGCTCCCAGTTTAGAGCGTTCATATTAAAATCAAAACACCACAGCCCACAACTATCATGATATCAACAACATAAATATCTCAATTTCAAACTATGATAAAGCTACGACAAAGTTAAAAAAGAATCATTACAAATCAATCCTATAAAGGACATGGGTACATAACGGGGAACCGGAAATGAGTTTAGGATGCTCAAACTCACCAACCTTCAACATGCCTATTTTCTGCATCACTCGCTCCGAAGGCAAGTTTATCTTGGCGGTAAATGAATATAGACGGTGCAATCCCAATGTCCCCGCATTCTTTAAGACTTCTTTTGCAGCTTCAGTAGCATATCCGTGATTGTGATAATCGGCATCTAAACGCCACCCAATCTCGACACCCGGGGTAAATTCAGCATCGAAACCAATTTCATGAAGCCCGACATAACCAATAAATTGACCGGTAGATTTATGCTCGACCGCATACAGTCCCCAACCTTTCCTTTGGAACTCATCATGAATGCGGAGAAAAAAAGATTCTGTCTCCGCATGGCTTAATGTAGCAGGGAAATAACGCATCACCCGCTCATCCTTATTCATGGCGACAAACCGAGGCAAATCCTCCTGCCTCCATCCGCGCAAAATCAATCGTTCCGTCTCAAAATAAATCATTATCGCAAAGTCATTAAATTTTCAAATATACATGTAAGCAGAGTAGTGATTATTATGGTTAGAATAAAATTAGCCCTACTTTTTATTATTCTGGATAATTTTTTGCAATTCTTCGACTGACAGATTTCCTTTATGCAACATGGCATGACAATTAGGGCACACTGGTATTAAATCTTCCACATAATTGACAATATGACTATTTTTTATTTGAGACAAGGGGATAATGTGATGGACATGAATATATCCTTCTCCCAATTCACCATAAAAATTTTTAAAATCAAATCCACACACCTTACAAATCGCGCCATATGCTTCAATACATTTTTTGCGGGCTTCAGGATTACGTTCATATTCATCTTTTAGTATTTGACTAAGTTTTCCCTCTTCAAAATTCATGAAATCTTCATCCATTACCCAATACATCCTCTTTTTATTATAGGGAACTATGCTCAAATCCGCACAATATTGAATAAACAATTTTTCGCATCTATCATCATAACGACATTGCTGTGACAAAATCTGAGTTATACATCCATACGTTTTCCAACCGTGTTTACTTTCATTTTTATTATGCTTTATCAACGTATTATTTAAATACCCGACAAAGCGACTCGGTGCAAAATGATACTCATTAACAAATTTATACATAACAAAATTCTTTCCTCTACGTATATAGTTTTTCATTTCTTCAGCACTCTCAAAATTTTTTAGATATACCTCAATTTGACTTAAGTTATTTATTAAATCTTCTTTTGTTTTAATTAAGTCACCAAGTTTTGCCATAATCTATTAATTAATTATTTGTGCTTCAAATATAATCTTTTATTAATTAACTTCCAAAATGGAGGGTTAAGCAACCGACACAACGAGACAGATATCTGGCTGATACAAAAAAGACATAAGGTCAAAAGTATGGCTTCCCGGAGGGATAATCCGTGTGTAGCCGTGGCGTTGAGCGCAGCGAAACCCACGGGCAGCTGGCGACTCGCGTCATCGTTTCCCGGAGGGAATCATCAATCACGCTCCGTGATGATTCCTATCGGAAACATCGGGCTTTTTCGATGCTTTCCGGTGGTATCGCTTCGCTCAACCACCGGCTATAAAGTGATTATCCCTATCGGGAAAATATTCGTCAGTTTTCAGATTTCAGTTTTCATAGGGGGAGAGGATTTAAGTAGGGTGCCGGCGGAGCAGCATCGAGAAATTTGGATGATTATCAGATACATAGTTTCCGGCAGCCGATGTAGGGGCGAGTGGAAGCTCGCCCGCGTTATGCCATGATTAACAGGGAGTTGCGAGGTTTGGCGGATGCACTTTGGTGCATCCCTACTATGATAACCCTTTAACCTCATAACTTCCCGAATAACCCCGTAAGCGTCAAGGCGCAGGGTTGACAGTCACGATGGAGGAGGAGGCATTGCCGTCGCGGTGGAGGCGGATTTGTACCGGGATGCGTTCACGTAGCTCCTCGACATGACTGATTATGCCTACATGGCGCCCCGACACGGCGTGAAGCGAACGCAGGGTGTCGACCGCTTTGCGGAGCGGTTCGCCGCTGAGTGTCCCGAAACCCTCGTCGATGAAAAGTGTTTCGACGGCAAGACGACTGCCTATATCGCTCAACGCAAGCGCGAGCGACAAAGACACAAGGAAACTTTCACCACCTGAAATCGTGGTCGCCGAACGCGACGTGTAACCCTGATAAGCGTCTTCGATAGTGATGACAAATGTACCGGGAACAACTCTGAGCTGATAACGGTCAGAAAGGCTGCGCATATAACTGTTTGCCGAATGAATAAGACTCGCGAGCACATAACTCTGCGCAATCTCGCGAAACCGCTTGCCTGCGGCATCGCCAAGCAATGACCGGAGGCGTTCCCAGCGGTCAAACTCCTCCCTTTTTCGAGCCGCCTCTTCTAACAATGTCCCCTGCTCCACGCGACGCTCCGCATTCTGGCGCAACAACAGGGAAATCTCGCCTGACAAGCGGGCCTTCTCATCGATAGCAGCATCAATCTCCTTTATCGAGGCATCAAGTGTCTCCGGGGTGTCACACGGGTCAAGTGCGGGAACTGTTTTCCCATGGTCAGCGACATTACGTATTGCCTCGTCAAGCAAGGTTTTCTTCATCAACACATCATCGGCGATACGCTTTAGCGACACCGACAACTCAGAGATATATGCGGCGGAATATTCCTGTAAACGTGTCAAATCATCCGTTGAGATTCCTGTTGCCGACGCGACAAAGGCATCAACACGACGGCGGTTTTCCATAACCCGCGACTCAGCGTTGCGCCTCATGTCGACAGCGGTCTTGACTTCGGCAAAAATACCGGAAGCCTTTTCCCTAAGCCCACGGCACTCCCGAGGTGTCACCCCGCCATCACTCCACGAAGACATCAAGCCGGTAACAGCCGCAATCACACCGCCTACATCATTACAAAGCGTGGCAGCCTTTTCAAGTTGCGGTGCAAGATTGCGCCTATGCTCAACAAGAGCATCGAAAGCCTTCGCTTCCCCGGAAAGGCGCGCGGCACAACCTGCAGGATCATCCTCCCACCCGGCTTGCCATTCGCTCTCCCCGACAAGCGTCCGCAAGTCAGCCGTGCTCTTTACAATATCGGATTTCCATCCCTCAACAAGTGCTGCAAAAGTGGCAATAGCACTGTTGGAGTCAGCGACTTTCTTTTCGGCAACAGCCTTTTCGTCAGCCAGATGTTCAAGAGTCTTCCCCTCTTTCTCCATCGCTGAGCGAAGAGCACGGAGACGCTTTTCCATCTCCTCTCCCTCTGCACTCTTAAGCTCCAGCCGTCCCAGCTCTTCAGCCGCATCTTTTTCCACGGCAGATATCGCCGCGCCTACATCACCTGCGGCGCGGTCAATGCCACATTTACGGCATGCCGCCTCAGCATCGGCAAGTGCGCGGGCGTACGCATCGCCCTGCCCATGCTCGCGACGCTCCTTCCCGTAAGTATCGGTCAACGCCTGCAGTTTCGCGGCATCTACCGCCTTACGGTCGTTCAGCGCGCGATAATCTGCAACAGCCTTTTCCCATTTCTCCCGGGCGACGCGACACACATCGTCAATCTCCGCCTCGCCGGGAATAGCGGCAATCACCTGTTGACGGCACACAGGGCAGATATCACCAACGTCGAGACGTGAACGTATATCTTTCGCCCATCGCCCCACGCTCTCACGCTGACGCTCGTAATCACGCTCGCGCCGCTCCATCTGAGACTTGGCGGAGGCAAGTGGCTCTTCCATATCGTCAATGCTCTTTTGGAGCGCGGCAATCTCCTCGCTCATGGCGGCAAGACGCTTTTCCTGCGCCTCAAAACGCGATTTCTCACGCGCCACAACCTCCTCACGGTCGCGCGCCGTGGCACAGGCGCCCATCCTGTCACGTAATTCAGCGATGCGTCGGCGTACATTAGCCATATCCATATCTAAGAGAGAGCGGTCAAGCCCGTCGACCTCCCGGCGGCGCGCCTCCAGTGAGGCATATCCCTTCTCATATTCACACGCCGCCTTTTCGAGTCCGAGCAGCATGGCTGCAAGCGTTGCCTTTTCCTTATCGGCAGCCCCGGTGGTCGCACGTATCTTGTCGCTATAGCCAGTAATTGCCGCGACGAGCCCTGTTACAGCCTGAGAGTTGGCATACACAGCCGCTTTCGGCTGATGAGCCGCAATCACGGCATCGGTCTTACGCAGGTCTTCATCGAGAGCATCGCGGTTAATCATCGCATAAGCATGACCGCATCTTATCTCCACAAACTCCGTTGCCAACAAGTCAAGCGACCGTTTCCTCTCCGCCACCTCCAAAGCAGCCTCAGCAGCAGCCTTCATCCAGCCACGCGGTTCGACCGTCCGCGTCCAAGTGTCTATCAGCAAGGAGTCGCGCCTGTAATCCTCTCCCTCTTTCACTTCAATAGCCGCCTTATAGGCTTTTTCGGCATCGGCAAGCGACTTGTCGAGAGTGCTCTTCGTCGAGAGCCAGTCGCATCGGCGTTCCATCTCACCGCGCTTACCCTTCAATGACGCGATTTCCGTGTCAAGTGACGCAAGCAACGCTTTCTTTTCAACAACAGTTCCGTCGTCAAGCAGATTTATCGCCTCTACCTTACGCAGAGCCTCATCAAGGGCACTCTTGCGCATCATGGTCAACTGATAGATTTTCTCGCCGAGACGACGGTAAATATCCATGCCGGTGATTTTTTCAAGAATAGATGCCTTCTCTTCGTTCTTGCTGTTGACAAACCGTGTGAACTCGCCCTGTGCGAGCATCACCGTGCGGCAGAACTGCTTGAAGTCGAGCCCGACGGCAAGCAATATTTCCGCCTTAATATCCTTATCCTTGGTCAAAATGTCGCCCGACGATAGATTCTGCAGCGACCACTGTTTCCCCTGCAGCGCGCCGGAAGGGCGTTTACGTGCCCGGGCAACACTCCATGCCGCTTCATAGGTGACACCGTTGCTGCCGGTGAATGTCAGCGTCACCGATGCCTCCCCGGTGTTACGGCGCATAAGCTGCCGCGGGTCACGGAGCGTTATAGGCTTTCCCGCCTCATCCATGTCGCCTTCCATCTGTGTATTGTCAAAGCGTGGAGTAGTGGCATAAAGCGCGAGACATATCGCGTCAAGTATCGTGGACTTTCCCGAACCGGTATCACCCGTGATCAGGAACACCGGTGCATCGGATAGCGGTCGTGCCTCAAAGTCGATTTCGGCATCGGCAAGCGATGCTATATTGTGGATGGTAAGTTTTCGCAGTCTCATGATTTTATCGGTTTCGTTCATCCTCCATCACAGCGGCAAGTGCCTCGTTGAACATCGCCTCCATATCATCGTCAAATTCCCTGCCGGTGTCGGCGGCATAGCTTCGCGCTATTTCGATAGGCTGACGTGTCTTGAAGTCGCTTACCGACATCATTTTAGTCGAGCCGGCACTCACCTGCGGGCGCACGGCATTTATATGACATACCCGGCACGCCTTCCCGGTTACGGCGGCGAGTGCCTGCGCCAAGCTGTCGGCAGCCAGGAAATCATCAACCCGCACATTGAGACGGATATATGCCGGAATGTCGTCGGGGAAATCGCGCAGGAGTGCTTTTACACTATCCCAATCGGCAGCATCTGAAGCGGGAAGCGTGACGAGCGGGCGAGGATTGTCTATCGCAATGGTCTTGACGACAGGCATCTCTCCCGCACCATCAATCGTGACGACACTTACGCTATGCTCGTAAGCCTCATCGAAACTCACGGCGAGCGGAGTGCCGGAATATCTGACACGATGCGACCCGCCATGCACCCACTGCGGGCGATGTATATGTCCGAGTGCCAGATAATCGTAGCCGGAGCCGAAATCCTCTATGCCGACATAATCGATACCGCCTACCGTGTAGTCGGTCACACTGTCGTGACCGGTGAAGTCGCAGCCCTTTACCGTAGTGTGGGCACTCATGACCACCGGCAGCCTCTCACTGTTTCGCTCACGCACCCGGTCGAGAAGCCCGCTGAAAAATCCGTCGGGGATAAAACGCTCCGAGGCGTATGGCACTGCAACCACATATCCCTTCCCGGTTATCCCGATAATGTGACTGTCCGGATTTTCACGGTCAAGCGACCCGATTGTGTGCACGTTAAACCGCCTCCACGGGGCACGGAATATCTCGTGGCGCATACCGCTGTCATGATTGCCCGCAGTGACCACTATCGTCATCGCGGGACACGCCTCATGGATGGCAAGCAGCGCGTCGGCAAACATCGTCTGCACCGATGCCGACGGTTGGGAGGTGTGATATACATCACCGCTCAGCAGAAACAAGTCGGGCTGCTCATCCGCGACGATTCGCCTAATCTGCTCCAGCATAGCCGCCTGCTCTTCAGCCCTGTCATAATTATAAAGGGTGTGACCGAGATGCCAGTCACTCGTATGAAGTATTCTCATCTGATATCAGCAAAAATTTATAATTTAAGTTTCGCAAGCTCATTTAAAGGTTAAAAGGTTTAAGGTTTAGGGTGTAAGGTTTAGGGTGTAGACAGACCGGCACTTTAACCTTTAACCGGCTTGCATGGCAAGCCTTAACCTCCTAACCATCAACTTTAGCCTGCGAAAGTTGAATTTATAACAGATACAAATATAATGAATTTGGAAGAGATTGTCGTATCTTTGTGGAGAAAGAGATGATGGCATGGAAATAATCGAGATAACTTCGCTTGACGACAAACGCGTGGAGGCATACGCGGCACTCACTGAAGCACAGTTGCGCAACCGCCTCAATCCGGAAGCGGGCATATTTATCGCGGAAAGCCCCAAGGTGATTCATGTAGCGCTCGATGCCGGATATGAGCCGCTGTCGCTTTTGTGTGAACGACGCCATATCACCGGTGATGCTGCATCAGTCATAGCGCGCTGCGGCGATATCCCAGTCTACACCGGCAAGCGCGAACTGCTCGCGTCGCTTACAGGCTATAAGCTGACGCGTGGCGTGTTGTGTGCCATGCGCCGCAAAAGTCCCGTGCCGGTCGGTGAGATATGCCGCGATGCACGACGGATTGTTGTGATTGACGGGGTTGTCGACACAACAAATATCGGGGCGATATTCCGCTCGGCGGCGGCTCTCGGTATTGACGGGGTGCTTCTCACCCCTACATCGTGCGACCCGCTCAACAGGCGCGCCGTGAGAGTGTCGATGGGAAGTGTGTTTCTTGTGCCGTGGACCTGGCTTGACAAACCCGTCGAGTCGCTGCACGACCATGGATTCCGCACAGTGGCAATGGCTCTGACCGACCGGTCGGTGCCAATCGATGACCCGACCCTGTCGGCAGAACCACGTCTTGCCATAATCATGGGCACAGAAGGTGACGGACTTCCCCGACAGGTAATCGAAACGGCTGACTACACCGCCCGTATCCCCATGAGCCACAACGTCGACTCTCTCAATGTCGCCGCTGCCGCCGCCGTCGCTTTCTGGCAACTGCGGCTGTAGCTAAATCGCGGATTAACAGTCGTGACGCGGGCTTGCTTCCGCAAATCCCTACATCGGCACATGAATATTAGCTTGATAATCAGCTTATCAGTAGGGACGGGTGGAAGCTCAATGTCATTAACTTTGGTGCCGGAGCCATAAATCCCCCTTTCGGGGATTCATCCTGTTATCCGCGGGTAATGCCGAAGGCATACCCGTGGCGCAAGTGCATCTCCTGTTGACTCAACCCCGGAGTGTGTTGAATAGCCATCTGATTAGCACATACTTATGCAACCTGTTTCAGGGTTGCGTCATTGTGGGGGCATCGCTCTACACGGGCGCACCTACGGCGCTGCCCGCGGTTTCCGCCATCTTGCCCTTTCAGGGCAAAATCCTTAAGTTAGTGACATTGAGTGGAAGCTCGCCCGCATAAGAGCGGTCAATAAAAAAGGTTGTATCAAAATTTTGACACAACCCCACATCTAATTTCTATAGATGATTTATTTCGTGCGGGTGACGGTATGAATCACCTCTCCATCGCTATCGAGCATATTGAGATTCAATGAGTTTTTGTCGGCTGTAAGAACCGAGAAGCCTGCCGCATCACTACAGAACACCGTACCATCGATTTTTTCAGGCACTCTCGTACATGAGCCTGAAGTGTTGACCACATAATCAATATCTGAGCCGGGGCGACGTATATGTTGGTAATTATGGAGATGACCGCATACGTACATGTCTACATCATGCTTGCGGAGAATTGAGTCGACCCGCTTCTGCATGTCGGTCCTTTCCGATTCCGACTTGTCGGTAAAGGCAAATATGGGATGATGCCCTACTACTACAATCCAGTCTTCACCGCCATCTGTAAGAACGGAGTCAAGCCATTGCAACTGCGCATCCATATTCTGAGCAACCGCATCGGGATACTCGTCGCTCTTTTTACGGTATTTGTCAATCAGCGGAGTGGTGTCGATAAACACGACTTTGAGAGTGGTACCATCATCCTCGAATGTCTTGGCGTAATACCGTGACGGCATAGCCCAGCGGCGTGATATACCGGAATAATCAATTACAGCCTGAGTATCGCCACGATATTCATGATTGCCGCATATCGGATACCATTCGACCATAAGCTCGGGATGAGAATAAATCAGCTCGTAATTGGTCATCCAGAGAGGGTCGGATACACTCTGCACACCTTCATAGTGGTGTGTGTCACCGAGTGCGAGAACAGCCTCCGGACCGATATGGTCGGCAACCTCCCCCATTGTTTCAGCTACCTTTTTCTGCTCATAATATCCGTTGCGACCGAGGTCGGAGGCAACGATAAGATTAATGTCACCCTTGGCAAGTCTATTCTGTGCCGATGCACATATTGCCGCGATAATGGCAACTGTTGCTATAAATAATTTACGAATCATATTTGATTAGTATTTAAAATTTTAACTTATATTTTTAGAATGTCATTTTGATACCGCCGTTGAATTTCACGCCGTAATATTCCTGCTGCATGGTGAAATCCTTGCTTCCCTGATAGTAGCGCAACGGTTGGTTGAGAAGATTGGTACAGTCGGCATACACGGTGAATTTTGTATTTCTTCCGAAAGTATAGCTGATATTGAAATCCATATATTTCACAGCGTCATAATAGCGGTCGTAAAATTTGCTCACTCCCATCTCATCGATAAATGACGATGCGTAATTGAACGAAACACGTGCCGAAATACCGTATTTTTCAAAATAGAGCGAGAGGTTGGCGGTATGTTCAGGAGAACCCGGCAGACTCAATCCCTTTTCATTCTCACGCCCCTCGAAGTTGAAGTCGGTGACGCGTGAATGAGTGTAGGTATATGTCCCGTAGAGTCCTATGCACCTTAAAGAGGGGGCTATGAAACTGAAATCACGCTGATAGGCAAACTCCGCACCAAAGATATTGGCATTTCCTCCGTTTTTGGGTTGAGTCAGTTTGGTCCATACGTTTCCCTCATACTCGCGATTGAAAGCCACCTCATCGACAATAAACCCGTCGATACGCTTATAGAATAGCCCTGCCGATACCAGACCGACGGATTTCCAGTAATATTCGGCATTAATGTCAATATTATGGGAGGTAGTCGCCTTAAGTCCCGGATTGCCGATCACAATCTCATTGTCGCCGCGCTTTATATTCATTCCCGGTACGAGAGCAGAATACTTCGGACGCGATATAGACTGATTGTAACCTGCGCGCACCATGAAATCCCTGTTGACTTCCCATTTCAGTAAAAGTGACGGCAGGAAATTGATATAGCTCGAGGCTTCGGGCGCAGTCTCGGAAACGGTATTTGCCTCGTCATCATATATTCTGCCGGTGTAACGTAGCGCGGTATTCTCGACACGCAGACCGCCCATGAAATTCAGCTTTTCAGAAAGGCGTGAGTCTATGCGGACATATCCCGATGTCACATTCTCACGCGCGCTATAGTTCCCTGCAAGTTCTTCAGGTACCTGCGTCTTCTCAAACAACGTGGCGTCGTCAAGATTCAACGAACCGAGAAATTCCTTTGACACGAAAGACCCGACTTTATAGCGTGAAGAAGGCATGAAACGGTCAGTGGTCTGATTCACGGCAGCGGCAAATGCATCGGCATTAAAACGGTCTTCATCAACCGGTGCATACTCGTAGAAATCTATATCCTTGTGTTTTGTCTTGTTTACAAACTTAAATCCGAATTTAAGCTTTGAACGCTCACTCAAGCGCGTCTTGAAATCAAGCGCTATCTTGAAGTCGCGCTCTACAATGTTTTCTTGCTGCTGGGTCAGGTCTTTCAAAGAGAAATCATCATTAAGCAGCATCGTGTAACCTTCCTCAGGTGTTGCAAACGGTGTACGCGGATCGGAAAGGTCAAAAGAGAAGTGCTGCTTGCGCAGACGATAGTCGATGTAGCGTTCATTAGGACGGTCTTCGGAAGCCCTCGCATAACCGATTTTCCAATCGAGGTCTACCGCGCCAAGTCGGTTTTCACCTCCGAGAGTGAAATCCATTGTACGCTGACGCTCCAGACGCGCATCGCGCTCATCACCGGAACCGCCCTTGGTCTGTACCCTGACATCGGCTACACCTTTCGGGGTTACATCCTTAAGCGTGGTACGGTAACGATTTTCCCAGTCGTTGCGGTTGTTGAATATTCCCTTGAACCAGATTTTATTGAAATCGTCAAACTTGTAATCAAGCGAGAGGGAGTAACTCTGACGCTCACGTGTCACAAAATACTGGCGCATCTGATAATCGCTCACATAAAGATTACCGTCATCATCTTTCTCCCAAAGGAATTCCGTGTCATACGACCCCGCGGGAGCATTGTTATATGAAGCCGAAGCCATGAACCCGAACCGGTCATTGAAAAAACGATTTCCAACCGTGAGACCGAAATTCATCTGCGCCTTGCGACTCACTTGATTATAACCGCTTCCCGCCACAGCATTGAGAGTAAACTTCTGCGGTGAATTTTTTGTGACAAGATTTATCGAACCGCCTATCGCATCGCCATCCTGATCGGGCATGAGAGTCTTGTTGACCTCGATTGTCTGAATCATGTCGGAAGGGATAAGGTCAAGTTGCACATTACGTATATCGCCCTCCGCCGACGGTATCCTTGACCCGTTGATGGTGACCGAACTAAAATCGGCGGGAGTGCCGCGCACCTGACCGAAACGAGCCTCACCCTGGTCATACTGTACATTGATGCCGCTGATACGTTTAAGCGCGTCACCGATATTGGAATCGGGGAACTTGCCAATCTGGTCGGCTGAAACTACATTAGTGATGTTTACGTTGCTTTTCTGAGTGTTGATAGCTCTCTGTTGGCCGGAAAAAACGCCGGTGACCACAACCTCATTTAGTTCCTTAGACTTATCTGACATAACAAAATCCTGTGTCACGTCGACATCATTCAATGCCACTACCTTATCAGACGGTGCGAAACCGATGTAGGTGACTTTCAGGCGGTGGTTGCCCGAATGCAACCCGGAAAACGAATAAAACCCGTCGGCATCGGTAATCGCCGAACGCGAATTGTCATCCAGACTAACCACTGCGCCCGGCAGAGGATTTTTTTCATCATCAAGAATGCGCCCTTTAAGCAATCCTGTCGCAGGGCTTTCTGCCGCTTGAATGACCATGCCTGCTGAGAGCACGGTCAAGATAGATGTAATTACTTTTTTCACTGTCAATATCATTATTGATTTCGACAGCAAAAGTAGAGAGGTAATATTTCATGGTTTTTTCAAAAATATTGAATTATCATAAAATCCGGTCAAAATGTAATCATCGCTGACACTCCGACTGATTGCGGACTGATGGCAGGAGCGACAAACACCTTGTCATATCTCTTTTTAAAAAATGTCTCCGTAATGACGGGATAAAGCCAGTAAGCCGCCTGTGCGCTCAATATACCCACTCCGGCACCGGCTAAGACATCGGTGAGCCAGTGACGGTTATTGTACATGCGGAAAAAGCCCGTGCCTGCCGCGACAGCATAACCGGCAACACCAATCCAGGGCGACACGTCCCAATATTCCCGCCGCAACAGCTCGGCTCCCGCAAACGCAGTCGCAGTGTGACCGGAAGGGAATGAATTGCGACTGCTTCCATCGGGGCGTTCCACAGCGGTGATTGTCTTTAACCCGAACACGGTGACACCCGTAAGCAAGTATGCGGTACCGGCTATTATCGTCATGTCTACATAGTCATGACTACCTTTGACCCCGCACAGCTTCAATCCATAAAGGGCGGCAAGAGGGGCAAACTGCGTAAAATCGTCAATCGTCACTTGAGAATGTGGGCGTTCCTGCAATTCCTCTTTCACCTCAGTGTCGTGACCTTTCAGCCAGTCACTTTCCAGTCCTATCACCCCCACCCCGATAAGGGTCACCGGCACTATGAGCTGAAGCGGACGAAACCTGTAGGGAGTCTTCAGAGAGTCAGTAACCGCAGTGCTATCATCAGCTCCGCGCAGTACCGGAAAAGCAAGCAGCAGACACAGAAGTGCAACGCTCCACCTTTTAATATCGACAATTTTGATCATAAGAATTTGGGAATAAATATAATAATTCCTGAAATGGCGGCACACACAGCCATAATCACGACAGCCCCCGCTGCAATATCTTTTACTCCGCGGATTGCATCGTCGTAAGTCGGGCACACACGGTCAGCCAATCGCTCAATTGCAGTATTGAATGTCTCCGCGACTAACACCCCGGCAATATTCAGCAGCAGAATGAGCCATTCAAGCCGTGACAGATTAAAAATACAGCCACAGGCAACCACTCCAATCGCGGTCGCAAGATGAATTTTCATATTGCGCTCACCCATAGCGAGACAAATACCGGCAAACGCATTCCGAAAGCTGCGTGACAACGGATTATAGCCCTTCATCATACTCAAGTTTGTTTTCTGCACGTTTCTTCACACCACCGAACTGCCATGACAGCCCGATATAGAATATGCGGGGGTTACGGCGTTTTTCGACCTTCTGCTTCAGTTCTGGTGTGTCGAGGGTGTAGGATTTACGATATGTATCGAAAAGGTCGGTGACCGAACCGATTATCGACAGGTTTATCGCCGGAATGTCATACTTCATGCCCAGATTGATGCGAAGGTCGGCGTCACGCCGTCCCTGAGGCACGAGAGTAGCGGAACGATACCGCGCGTTGAGCTGAATCATATAGTGGCTGAAGGGGCGGAAATCCGCGTTGAGGAGCGCACTCCATGAAAATGTGTCCTTGTGTTTTCCGAAGCCAAGTTTGGAGGCATCTATCTGATTGTAGTAGCCGTTCATGTTAAGATTGAAATCAAGCCAGCGACTCACGGGCATGCTCCATATCAGCTCGATTCCGGCGTTTTGACTCGACTGAAGATTTTCCTTGGTGGTAAGCAGCACGCCGCCGTCAATATATCGTGACACCTCCGTAATCTTGTCGTGGATATAACGGTAATATAGCGTGGTCATCAACGATGCACCACTTTCGCCACGCCAGAGCCACCCAGCTTCAAGCGAATGTATCTTTTCAGGCTTCAGGTCGGGATTACCGGCCTCAAGACTAAGCGGATTGATTCGCTCGGCAAAAGGGTTCATGTCGCTTCCATCAGGACGGTTGACTCGCAGCGAATAGCTTAACATGACTTCGCTTCCGCTGCCAAGCGGATGGGATATATGCAGTGTGGGATACAGATTGAAATAGTGGCGGCGCAAATCAGTGGATGTGTTGTGCAGGTCGTTTCTAATGCCGGTATATTCACCCCTTGCACCGGCAAGCAGATTCCATTTTCCGAAGTTCATCTCAAGCGTTGCATAAAGCGAGTTGAGCAACCGGTAATGTGTAAAATCACTTGTCCGGTCGAGATTGGGTATAAATTCCGCTCCATTCCAGTCCGACACGTGATAATTCTGTTCGGCGCGGAGATGTTCGAGTTCGTAGCCTGACACGAGCTTTACATTACCTGACAGACGGTGATGCCAGAACACACGGGCGGCATGGATATAATTGGCATCCCACACCCACTCGTCATTTTTCGACATCACGCGCTGCTCAGTTGTGGTGTAATGGTTAATCTCATCTTCCGATTCCGAGGAGTAGGTGTAATCGACTCCAAATTCATTTTCCTCCCCGTAGGTATGGGAATATCGGAAACTCCCCTCCCACATATTTTCTTTTGCATCGGCATCGCGGTCGCGTTCGTATGAAGCAGTCTCCATACCGGAAATATCATGTGTCTGCGACTCCACGCGCTCATTGCGCTTGAAACGCCGACGATTGTAACTACCCGCCACCTCGATCACGTCGCGTGACGACAGGTTGACATTCATGCCAAGACGGAAGGTATGCGACACCGGACGCCCGAGACCGTAAGTAGTCTGGCTGATGTCGCCGACGGGAGATGTGCGGCTGTCGATGATGCTGCGGTCGTAACGGTCGCGCCGCCAGGTATAGTCGCCAAACAGCGTCATACCCTTAAATCCGTAATTGAGACCCACGCCGGCATTTGTGCGCCAATAGCTGCCCATATTTGCGGTCATTGTGCCGTTAAGTCCCTGACGGGCATCTTTCTTAAGCACAATGTTAATTATGCCGCTCACCCCGTCGGGCTTATACTCCGCCGATGGATTGGTGATGACCTCTATACGCTCGATATTGCTTGCCGGAAGCTGTGCGAGTGCATCGCCGCGTGTCTTCGCGCTCATCATCGCCGACGGCTTGCCATTTATAAGGATGGTCACATTTTCATTGCCGCGGAGACTTACATTGCCATCGATATCGACATCCACCGACGGTATATTCTGCATCAGGTCACCAACGGAGCCGGAGTTGCTCATGATATCTTGCCCGACATTAAATACTTTCCTGTCAAGCCGCGCCGTGAATGTGGACTTCCGACCTTCAACCACAACCTCCGACAGCGTTTCACCCATGGAAATATACAGAGTGCCTGCATCAACAACCGCACCGTGAGCCACGGCAAAAGTGTCGGAGCCGACCCGCTCGCATCCTACGTATGCTCCTTCTATGTAATAGGACCCACCCGGAACTTTCTCCAGACGGAACACACCAAGGCTGTCAGTCATGCAGCCGGCCTCGATTTTTCCATCACGAGTTCTATAAAGTGTAGCGGTCGCATATTCGACAGGCAGTCCCGAATCTTTTTCCAGAATCTGACCTGTCACAGTACCTGTAGTCTGCGCTTCAAGGTCAAGATAGCCGAGCGCGACAAGCATTATTAAAATTAAACGTGTCATATAGCCATTGCAATTCGTGATTATAAACCGGCGCGAAATTACGAGGCGATTTTGCAGAGATTCTGAATTTCTACAAAATTTAGTAATATTTTTGCCGTTAAAAACGATAAGATGAAAATACTGATAATAGAGGATGAGAAGCAACTCTCCGACAGCATCGTTAGCTTTCTCGGGCAGGAGGAATATTTGTGTGAACAGGCGTTTTCCTACATGGAAGCCGCCGGAAAAATCGAGGTATATGAATATGACTGCATACTCCTTGACCTGATGCTGCCCGGCGGTACCGGTCTTGACCTGCTGCGGCATATAAAAGAGACTGCGCCGCGTACAGGTGTCATCATAGTGTCGGCGAAAGACTCGCTCGACGACAAGGTGACAGGTCTGCGCCTCGGTGCCGACGATTACCTTGCAAAACCGTTTCACCTTCCTGAGCTGAGTATGCGTGTGTTTGCGCTCCTTCGCCGTAAATGCTTTACGGCGAGCAATGTCATTCAATCGGGTGCCGTGAGCGTCGACCTGCTTGAACGCAATGTTACTGTCGGGGAAAAACGCCTTGACCTCACCAGGACAGAATATGACCTGCTGCTGTTTCTCATCGAGAACCGCCGCGTGGTCTCGAAAAGCGCGCTTGCCGAGCATCTGAGCGGAGATATCGCCGACATGATGGATGACTTTAATTTTGTATATGCCCACATCAAAAACCTGAAAGGGAAGCTCGCCGATGCCGGGCTGAGTGACTGCATCAAGACATTTTACGGAGCCGGATATAAATGGATTGCAGAATGAAAAAGAAAAGCCTCATACACAAGACCCTCGTGCAGTTTATGATATGCACGGCGGTGATATTCGTGTTGATGACACCGGCTTTCTATATGCTGACGAAGCATTTCTATGCCGAAGACCTGATTGATGTCATCCGTGCCGTCGAGAGGGGTCAAGCAATTCCGCAGCTTGACCTTGAACGTGACATAATGGTAGGCGTTATGATTCAGTTTGTGCTGACGTTTGTACTGCTAAGCATTGCCCTGTTTATCACCGTGCGCTATATCACGCGGCGCCTATGGCGACCTTTTGACGACACGCTACGCGATGCCGAGCGGTTTAATCTTGCGCAGAGCGATGTACCGAAGTTCAGCCCTACCGACATCACGGAATTTTCACGCCTGAACGAGACCCTCGGCAAACTGATGAGAAAAAACAAAGAGACATATACCATCCAGAAAGAATTTACTGAAAACGCCTCCCATGAACTGCAGACACCGCTTGCAGTGACCCGCAGCAAGCTTGACCTGCTTATGCAGGAAGAACTGTCGCAGTCACAGCTCGAACTTGTCGAAGAATTATACCGGCTCAACACCCGCATGGGGCGACTCAACCGCAATCTGCTGCTTCTCGCCAAAATAGAGAACGCGCAATACGGCGCACGAAAGCCGATTGCCCTGACTCCATTCATCGAGAAACTCTTGCCTTCCTATAAACTGTTGAAAAGCAACTGCTCTGTAGTGATGATAAACGAGACTGACGTGACGATAAATGCCAATCCCGTATTGCTTGAATCAATGGTCAACAATCTTGTAGTCAACGCTATCCGCCACACCGAATCGGGCGAAATACTGATACATGTCACTAAGAGCGCCTTGGAAATCAGTAATCCGGCAGAAGACAAGCCGCTTAATCCCGACGAGATATTCCGCCGGTTTCACTCCGCCGACACCCAAAGCGGAGGTACAGGACTCGGGCTGCCCATCGTCAAGGCTATCTGCGACTTCCACGGCTGGCAGATAAACTACCGCCACCACGACCGCCGCCACCGCTTCACCGTCATCTTCTAAGAAGAGAGGAGATTGTTAAACTTTTATGAAACTTTTGATTTGCAGTAGTGTTGGATAGGTATTATGGCTAATTTTGCGGTATGGAAACAATGAAACGGATTCTGGTGGTCGACGACGAGGAGACTTTGTGTGACACCCTTGGTTTCAACCTGGAAGCGGAGGGATATGCGGTAAAGACAGCATACAGCGCCGAAGAGGCGCTTGCACTCAATCTTGCCGACTTTGACCTGGTGATGCTTGACATAATGATGGGTGAAATTTCGGGCACACAGCTTGCTCGAATCATGAAGTCAAACCCCGCGACAGCCAATGTACCGATTATATTCTGCACGGCAAAGGATTCGGAAGAGGACATGATAAAGGGGCTTGATCTCGGAGCCGACGATTATATAATGAAGCCATACTCGCTTAAAGCCGTACTGGCGAGAATCAGGACGGTGCTGCGACGCACATCAACTCCACGGTCGACACCGACGGTCGACACCGACGACACGGTTTCATATAAAGGGCTTCAGCTGTCGGCGCGTAACCGTACATGTACGGTTGACGGACAGGAGGTCAAGATGCCTAAAAAGGAATTCGAAATTTTATTGAAGATGCTCTCCAACCGCGGGCGTATATATTCACGCGGGGAACTGTTGAAAGAAATATGGTCGGATGAAGTGGTGGTGCTTGACAGGGTCGTGGATGTGAATGTCACACGCATCAGGCAAAAAATAGGCGAATACGGTAAAAATATCGTAACCCGCTCAGGCTACGGCTACGGATTTATAGAGTGATTCATGCCTATGGCATGAAGGTTATGAGGTTAAAAGGTTATGAGGTTATGGGGCCTTTTAACCCATTAACCGCTAACCTTATAACCCATTAAATAAAGCAGGCTTGACCCGCTTTATTTAATATATAGTTAAGCTTTTTGAAATATTCATGAAATGTTTTCTCTATTATTTTGCATCGTAATCAGTAATTGAGAAAACAATGGAAATACTGTTTCTTTGTGTAGTTATCTTTTTATTCCTGTCGGCTATCTTCGAGCTGCCTGAATTAACTGAACCGGCAGCCACAGCAACCGCCATGATGTCAAGAAAGAATTGTCGTTCCGGAACAGCGCCGGATAATAACAATATTCCTGCCGACTACACCGAAAAGCATATAGAAGAGATAACCGCCACATGTAACGCCATAATATGCAATGCTTTGGAATGTGTCATCAGCAATGACGCAACCGAAGCATGTAAAAATCACCGTCACGCAACCCGTTCCCTCTGCCAACTCCATAAAAAACTGAAATCAGTCACGGGAAAAGAGAACATGACACGGACATATCTGACTTACATGATTGAAGCAACCGAAAAAATAGCCGAGACATCACGGCATATAGCCACTACCCCGGGCAACACCACAACTGCACTGAGCCATAACGACATACAGATTTTATGTAAAAATCTCTGTGAAAAGCCAAACGCCGATGACAATATCGCAAATGTACTTGCCAACAAAGAACGGCTGGAACGAATGATTGCCATTCATACAAAGACAATGAATTACGAGGATTTCAACGAAGGATCGCCGGTCTATTCCGGTCTGATTATGTTGTATTATCTCCACTCGTTTATCAACTCATATTATCGCGTCATTTCCACATCATCACAATCGCCCCGGCGGTTATAAGCAATCCACCTACGATTATCTTAGGCGACATCGGTTCCCGGAGAATGAGAAACGCGAGAAGTATAGTGAACACTACGCTCAATTTATCTATTGGTGCGACACGCGACACATCACCGAGCTGTATCGCCTTGAAATAAAACAACCATGACAAGCCGGTAGATAATCCTGACAGGATAAGGAATGCCCACGTGTAACGGGGCACACTCTTTACCTCGGCAAGATGACCGGAAGCAAAAACTATCCCCCATGTAAGCGCAAGGATAACGGTGGTGCGTATAGCCGTGGCGAGATTGGAGTCAACATCCTTGACCCCTATTTTAGCAAAAATAGCCGTAAGCGCGGCAAAAAGCGCCGACAACAGAGCATAAACCTTCCACATAGCATCGTCAAATTACCCGCAAATATACGGAATTAATCCAGATATTTACTCTTTGGGGGAGGAGTCGGTAAATGTTGGAGCATCGCAGCCTAGGGCTATGTCGATGAAGAGTTTTACGCGGGCAAGATATTCGCGGAGAGTGTTTTTGATGCGGTTGCGGATTATCGGGGTGGGCTCGGCATTGTACCCTACAGCCTTGATGCCATATTGGTCGGCAAGATAAAGAGCGCGTTCATTGTGGTATTTCTGAGAAATCAGGGTAAGGCTGTCAAGACCGTAGACCTCTTTTGCCTTGGCGATGGAATTGAGAGTGCGTGTACCCTCATAATCGAGGATAATTCTGTCAGCCGGAATACCGCGCGCAACCAAGGAATCAAGTATTGCCTTAGGCTCGTCGCAGCCATATTTATGTGACTGCCTGTAATCGCCGCCACTTGCGATAATGAAATCAACCTTACCCGCCTTATAGAGTTCGACAGCCGATATGATGCGATTGTCGAAGTAAAAATTGTGCGCGCCCCCGGGAGTGACAGGAGAAGTTGCAAGAAGCATCCCGACCCTATTACGCGGGACGGCATCAACAGTGTCAAAAGTGCGTCCCGATGCATTGCACACTACCATTATGTGACATACAAGTATCAGCGCGATAACCGCTATCGCCAACGCACCGCCACACCATAAAACTTTCTTTTTCATCGCAAGAATTATTTATTTCCGCTATAAAGTTACGAAAAAAGTGTCCTTAATCTTATCCTTTCGTCAAATATATTTTATCGGACATATAAAAATGCCGGAGAGTGCATCGAGTTACATTCTCCGGCATTTTCCTGACTCGGTAAATTCATATTCTACTTTTTACCGAGATACTCGTTGAAGAATTTTTCAATCTCGGCAAATGGAATGATGTCCTTTTGGTCGTAGAGGTCAGTGTGGCTTGCACCGGGGATGACCATGAAGAGCTTATTGTTCTCCTTTCCGGGTGCAACGGTCAGCTTCTTATAGGCGTCGCTGCCGAAATAGAACGAGTGAGCCTTCTCTCCGTGAAGAATCATGACGGCGTTTTCAATCTCTCCGGCACGGCTCATAAGCGGGAAGTTAATCCAGGGAATCGGAGATGTCGCGTTACGACCGCCGTTGGAGTTGAGCGAACGGGGATGATAACCGCGCTTGGTCTTGTAGTAGTCATGATAGTCACGGAGGAACTTGGGCGCATCGTCGGGCAGCACGTCAGGTACACCGCCGCCGAGTTTTGGTGTGCCGTTGATATAATCCTCGGTGCGTTGTGTGGCAAGTTGCTCACGGAGCACGTTGCGGGCTTCCGCGTTGTCATCGGCATCAAAGTATCCATTGGCTGTCACGCGGCTCATGTCGTACATGGTCGAAGCGAGAGTAGCCTTGATACGGGGGTCGGCAGCTGCTGCATTAATGCCGATGCCACCCCAGCCACAGATGCCGATGATACCGACACGCTCGGGGTCAACGTCAGGATTGGTGACAAGATAATCTACAGCAGCGCTGAAATCCTCGGTGTTAATGTCGGGAGAGGTCATATAACGGGGAGTGCCGCCACTTTCACCGGTGAAGGAGGGGTCGAAGGCGATTGTCAGGAAACCGCGCTCCGCCATCTCCTGTGCGTACAGCCCAGCTGCCTGTTCTTTGACTGCTCCGAAAGGTCCGCAGACAGCGATTGCCGAAAGTTTGCCTGTCGCGCCTTTGGGTTTATACATATCGGCGGCAAGCGTGATGCCGTAACGGTTGACAAACATCACTTTGCTGTGGTCAACTTTGTCACTCTTGGGAAATGTCTTGTCCCATTCTTTTGTAAGAGTCAGATTTTCCATATTGTTTCTGTTTTCTTTTGGGCTGGAGGCATGGAGGTCGGTCATTCCTGTCATAAGAGCCACCAAGCCTGTTATCAGTAATTTAGTAATATTCATATCGGGTTGTTTTTTCAATACCAGTCATGTTTCTCGCGGCGTTCAAGAGCGTCGATGCGGCTCATCTCCTCAGGAGTTAGCTCAAAGTCAAAGATTGACATATTCTCTTTCTGATGGTCAAGGTTGCTTGAACCAGGAATAACCACCACACCGTTCTGAAGATCCCAGCGAAGTATAATCTGTACCAGTGATTTCCCATGCTTGCGGGCTATGTCCATGATTACCGGCTCTTTCATCAGCTCGGAGTTGTAGCCGCGACCTCCGAGAGGATACCATGCCTCGACCACAATGCCTTTATCATGCAGATACTCAATCACTGCTTTGTCTTGATAATAAGGGTGAATCTCGTTCTGGTCAAGCACCGGCTTGATGTTTATTTTCGGCAGAAACTCCGACATTTCCTTTATATAATAGTTGGAAACGCCGAGGGAGCGAATTTTGCCCTCCTTTACATACCGTTCCATTGTCTTATAGGCTTCAACATCGTGTGAGCCGGGATGATGTAGAAGCATCAAGTCTATATAGCCTATATCGAGTTTTCGGAGGCACTTCTCGATATTTTTCTCGGCATCGGCAAACTCGTTGGGATAGAGTTTTGTGGTTACGAACACATCCTCGCGTTTTATCAGACCTTCATCTATCACCTGCCGTATCGCCCGCCCGACGTCCTCCTCATTGCCGTAGAAACTTGCTGTGTCAAACTTGCGGTATCCCAGCCGGATAGCTGATAGAATGGCGTTGACGCATTTGTCGCCGTGCAGACTGTACGTGCCAAGTCCGACAATCGGCATATCATATCCGCTACTGAGTTTTATAACGGGAGGATTTCCGTTTGTCGCTTTTGAGAGGTCAAACTTACCTTTTTCACTCAACTCGGGCTGAGGTGGGTTCTGTTCTCCCTTTTTGATGTTGTCGTCATCTGAATGGTTACAGGCATTTGCTGTCATTGCCATAATCATTGATATTATGAGATTTATGATTTTCATATGAGATACATTATCTGACTAAGTATTTCTTGCCATTTTGAATGTAGAATCCTTTTTCCAGCTCTGAACTGAGACGGCATCCTGTCAGATCATATATAGGGCTGTCATCATGTCTTCTGTCAACTGTAATTTCGTTAATTCCCGAATGGTTCCTGTCTCTGACAGGACGAATAGAAAATCCGCTGTAACGTATCGCCGGATTATGGTTCAGTCCTTCTGCTCCGATATAAAGCCGATGCGCCCTCTGTTTATGCATCGACGGGTCTGTGCCGAGTGTCCCGGTCCAATAGTAACCGACCGTGCCGGCATAGCGGACAGTCTCGCCGTTTCTCGCGCCTCCGGCAGGGAGAAACAGCTTGTTGCCGTTCTCACCTATGAACTCATAGCCGTTTACACCGTTGAGTTTTGTCCACTCATGCCGACATGCCGTAAGTTCTTCAAGCTCATCCAATGTCGGAAGACGCCAGCCATTGTCGAGTCTGACATTGGCTAAATCCAGCTCAGTACCGCTGATTTCCGAGGGTGGTTCCGGCCCTCCATATAGGTCAGACACCCAGTTGCGGGACTTGTCGAGGACATCCATTGTTGTCTCCAGACCTGTCGGGTCTGCCCAGCCGAAGTAGCCGCCAAAATCTTCCGGGGTGGAAGCATCAAGATTTGTTGATGCCCACTCGACACTCAACCCCAGGTCAACAGGCTCCGGTGTCTGCGAATGAGTTGCTGTCGCAAAAGACATCGACAGAGTCAATGCTATCACAAACATTTTATTTAATCTCATAGTTGGTTGATGCTTAGCTTTCATGATGCAAAATTACGCAAAGAGCCCCACAGCAAGATTACTGTGAGGCTCAATTATAGTTTCTGAAAAGTTCAACCGGAGTTTAACTAACAACGGCGGTTGGCGCGATGCCAAACTCTTTTTTGAATGCCGTGGAGAAATGTGATGGGTTGCGGAAGCCCACCTCGGCATATACCTCGACGACTTTCTTCCGTCCTGTTTTCATGAGTTCGTATGCCTTTTCAAGGCGTTTCTTGATGAGCCATTTTTCCGGTGTAAGGTCGCTGATTTTCTTGAAGTCACGCTTGAACGTGGCGAGGCTTCGCCCGGTATAGTGGGCGATCTCCTCAATGCTCAGGTCGCACATGAAATTATCTTCCATAAAGCCCAGGATATCTATCTTCCACGGTTCGTTAAAATCAAACATCGTAGGCACAAATCTCTCATCAATCGCCAGAAGAGCCATCAGCCCCTCTTGCAATTTCAATTCCATGAAACTATCCTTTGGCTTTACCTCCGGGTCGAAATAAGGCGTCATCGAGGCGAAAAGGCTGGCAAGTTCAACGGTCTTGGGCAGTTTAATCACCCCGTCGGGCAGTTTGCCGGTTTTTACATTTGTTTTATTAAGCGACAACTTCCCATACATTTCCCTGAGAAAATTGCGCGTAAACATAAGAAATATACCGCAATAACGCTCTCCATCATAGGTCTTCTTATACATGGTGATATGGTGGTCACGCGGAATGAACACACATTCTCCCTTACGGACATGAATCTTCTCCGTGCCGTTGTCAAGAATCATTTCTCCGGAATATACGTAATTGAGAGCATACTCCCGTGAGCGGTGGATGCAGCCGCTAAGGTCATCATAAAAGAAACTGTAAAACACATTGTTATAATTGAATATCAGCTTCATCGCGCCGAGATTCTCTTCCTCGTTTATTGCCATACATCTTTTAAGTTTAGATTGCAAAATCAGCAAATTATGCCAATATTATATGGGTTCCGGTTTTACAGGCATCTCATATTTTTTATCCACAATCAGAAGTACGAGAGGCTGCATCGTATATGACATCTTTTCACCACGCTCAATCGTGTATTTCATGACAATATGGCTTGAGGCGGCTTTTGTCAATGATACGATAGACAGACGGGTATCAATATCTGTTGGAGCCAAAGATATCGAAATAACGAAATCCTTATTGAAATCAATCTCGGTAGGCTGACCGTTTTTACCCATTACAGCAGCCATTCCGAAGTATTTTTCAAATTCTTCCCGGGAAATGATAACCGTAGGCGGCAAGCCCGCGACATCGTTCCTAATGAAATAATGCTCGGCAATCTTATACGGAATCGTGTTGTCACTACTCTCTTTTGCGGAGGAGCATCCCGACAACACGATGCAGCATAATGCCACCATGCTAATAATCAATACAACTTTACTCTTCATATATCTTCATATTTATTAAATTCAAAATCCGGCGCCCACCCGCTTAGGCATCATACATTCTATTTCTCCGCGAAAGTATTTTCGCATTACTGCATCCGGTCCAATAAATAATCTTTTATTATCCAAAGATGGTTGAAGCCCAGTCGGGAAGCTCCTTAACATAGCGTTTGGCAAGCTCACCATCGCTCAGACGGAACAAAAGGCGCGCTTGGCATTGATTGTCGGAGATTCAGTGGAAACGAAAAACAGACGTATGAAGAATCCCGCTTCTTTTGCCCTGAGAATGTAATCGACCTTATCGGTGGCAGACATTACAGTCTCAAAGATATGACTCTTGCGTTCTGCAAGACATCTTTCTCTCCACTCATTGCAATAATTTGCGGCTTTCAGAACAGAGTCCTGATTATTCCAATCACCGAAAACATCGCGTGCAACATTGTCGGGATTGATGTATTCAGAATCCTCCAGCCACTCATGATGCAGAATCTTGGAGGTCACAGAAGTCTTGCCCGACCCATTGGGCCCGGCAATCACTATCAGCACCGGTTTGTGCTCATTTGCTGCCATTGCGAAGCCTGTTTAAGGTTTCTTCAACTCTTGCGCGAGCCTCATGCGAGGCAGCCTCAATGCCAGCAGCCACGCGCTCTGCAGCCCGGCGGGTGCTTTCGCGGGCATCTTCGGCAACTTCACGCATAATCTGAGCCATCCGCTCGTCGCCCGGCTCCTCCATCGACGTAAGTCGATAATTATTCATCTGTTCTTCTGACATAATCTATTCAACGCCAACCTTTAGCTCGCGACAGTCCAATAGGGAATGTCGACCAAAGACCGATTCGCGGCACTAAAGGCAATTGATCCTACCGCAAAATTAGCAAAAAAATGCAGACGGCAATCAAAAATCATGCAGTCTGCACTTTATCACGGGATGAATAGAATCAGAAGTTGAATTGCTCGAGGGTAAGGGTGGCGACCTTTTCTATCTCGGGGACAAGGCGACGAAAGTGGGCGGAAGCCATGTGGGCTTTAAGTGATGCCTCGTCTTTCCATGTCTCGTAAATCATGAGGCGGTCGGTATTGGTCAACGAGCCATAGAGGTCGTATTCCACACATCCTTCATCGTGTAAGGAAAGTTCGACGAGTTCTTTAGCCAATGCTATAGCTTTAGTGCGTTTTTCTTCGGTCTCGGCGATGAGACCACAATTCAATCGGATCATAATATTTTATATTTTAAAAGAGAAGACACGCATCCCGCAATGAAGATGCGCGTCTTCTAAATCGTTTTTTATTTTCTTTTACGAAAACTTACTTCACTTCCTCGAAGTCGACGTCGGTCACATGGTCGTCGCCGCCTGCATGAGGTGCGTTGCCTGCGCCGGGGTTGGCACCGGGCTGTGCGCCTGCCTGAGCCTGCTGCTGGGCGTTGAGGATATCCTGCTGAGCCTCGCCGAATGCTTTCTGGATTTCAGCGATGGCGGGTTCGATAGCAGCCACATCCTGAGCCTTGTGAGCATCCTCAAGACGCTTGAGAGCGTTTTCGATTGTAGCCTTCTTGTCGGCGGGGATAGCTGCTCCAAGCTCTTCAAGCTGCTTCTTGGTCTGGAATATTACGGTATCTGCCTGGTTCAGCTTGTCGATACGCTGCTTTTCAGCCTCGTCGGCAGCTGCATTGGCGGCAGCCTCGTCTTTCATACGCTTGATTTCGGCATCGGTCAAACCGGATGAAGCCTCGATACGTATGCTCTGCTCCTTGCCTGTAGCCTTATCCTTTGCTGATACGTTAAGGATACCGTTGGCATCGATTTCAAATGTAACTTCAATCTGCGGTATGCCACGGGGTGCGGGTGCGATTCCGTCGAGGTGGAACTTACCGAGTGTCTTGTCATCCTTTGCAAGGGGACGCTCACCCTGAAGCACGTGGATTTCAACCGAAGGTTGATTGTCGGCAGCGGTTGAGAATACCTCGCTCTTGCGGGTAGGAATGGTAGTGTTTGCTTCGATAAGCTTGGTCATCACGCCACCGAGAGTCTCGATACCAACTGACAGAGGCACAACGTCAAGAAGAAGCACGTCCTTTACATCGCCTGACAATACACCACCCTGGATAGCGGCACCGACAGCCACAACCTCATCGGGGTTAACACCCTTGGAAGGAGTCTTGCCGAAGAACTTGCTTACGATGTCCTGGATTGCGGGGATACGGGTAGAACCGCCGACGAGAATAACCTCATCGATATCTTTTGCGGTAAGACCGGCATCCTTCAATGCCTGCTCGCAAGGCTTGATTGTAGCCTGGATAAGCTTGTCGGCAAGCTGCTCGAACTTTGCACGGGTCAAAGTCTTCACAAGGTGACGGGGAACACCGTCAACCGGCATGATATATGGCAGGTTGATTTCAGTAGTGGTAGAGCTTGAAAGCTCAATCTTTGCCTTTTCGGCTGCTTCCTTAAGACGCTGGAGAGCCATAGCATCCTTGCGGAGGTCAACACCATATTCCTGCTGGAAATCGTCGGCAAGCCAGTCAATGATTACATGGTCAAAGTCATCACCGCCAAGGTGAGTGTCACCGTTGGTCGACTTAACCTCAAACACGCCGTCGCCAAGTTCAAGGATAGAGATATCAAATGTACCGCCACCGAGGTCAAACACAGCAATTTTCTGATCCTTGTCGCTCTTGTCAAGACCATAGGCAAGGGCGGCTGCGGTAGGCTCGTTCACGATACGGCGCACCTTCAGTCCGGCAATCTCGCCGGCTTCCTTGGTAGCCTGACGCTGAGAGTCGTTAAAGTAAGCGGGCACTGTAATCACAGCCTCGTCAACAGTCTGTCCGAGATAATCCTCGGCAGTCTTCTTCATCTTCTGAAGAATCATAGCTGAAATTTCCTGCGGGGTATATTCACGACCGTCAACAAGCACACGCACTGTACCGTTGTCAGCCTTGCCCACCTCGTAAGGCACACGCTTAACCTCTTCAGCAACCTCATCATATTTTTCACCCATGAAACGCTTGATCGAATAAATCGTGCCTTCAGGGTTTGTGATAGCCTGACGCTTTGCCGGGTCACCTACCTTACGCTCGCCACCGGCTATAAATGCCACGATAGACGGAGTAGTGTTACGACCTTCGCTGTTAGGAATAACAACGGGGTCATTTCCTTCAAGTACCGAAACGCAGGAGTTGGTAGTTCCTAAGTCAATACCAATAATCTTTCCCATAATTCTTTATCTTTTATTTTGGTTATATTTTAATTTTCATCCTATGTCTAAGAAGCCTGTCGGCGTCCGACATTCATTAGAAAAACAAATCATGTGCCAAAAAGGTTGACATGTACATAATTTAATCAATAGCAAACAGTTAATCGACTGCAGAAAGGTGACACGCCATCTGACACTTTTTCACAATGACTGCCAAAAATTCACATTATGGCATTTTTACGCCAGTTTTACTTCCGGCATAAACGACAGACAGCCATAAACGCCCGACAACCGGGGAATATTTAGCGTGTTTCCACGACAAAAAAATTGATTTTCAGGTTTAGTTCCACAATATTTATTAAATTTGCAACTTAAACCGTGAAGTGGCATGTCACGCAAATTTTGCGTCATGACATCAAACGTAACCAAAGTAATCATTATTAACCAACCAAAATAAAAACAAAATAAAATGAATATTTCTCACATCGAACACATCGGCATCGCCGTTCCGTCACTCGACGAGGCAATCCCGTTCTACGAAAAGACATTCGGTATCAAATGTTTTGCAATTGAAGAAGTTCCCGACCAGAAAGTACGCACAGCATTCTTCAAGGTAGGTCAGACCAAAATAGAGCTTCTTGAAGGCACCAGCGAAGATAGTGCCATTTCAAAGTATATCGCCAACAACGGCGGTCGCGGCGGCATTCAGCACATGGCATTCGCCATCGAGGACGGCGTTGCAAACGCTCTCGCCGAGGCAGAGGAAAAAGGTTGCCGCCTTATCGACAAGGCACCCCGCAAGGGAGCTGAAGGCCTAAACATCGCGTTCCTTCACCCGAAGTCGACTTTCGGCACATTGATTGAGCTTTGCGAAGACCCCAACAAGTAATAACCCCGATAAAATACTCATTATATAATAACACCACATGAGCACACAGCTTGAAAAAGTACAGGAGCTTATCGCCTTGCGCGAACAAGCCCGTATAGGAGGTGGCGAGAAAGCCATCCAGAAGCAGCATGACAAAGGCAAATACACAGCACGCGAGCGTATAGCCCAGCTGCTCGACGAAGGCTCCTTTGAAGAGCTCGACATGTTTGTCCGTCATCGTTGCACCAATTTCGGACAGGAAAAGAAAAGTTATCTCGGCGACGGCGTTGTGACCGGCTACGGAACAATCGACGGTCGCCTTGTCTATGTCTTCGCACAGGACTTCACCGTATTCGGAGGTTCACTGTCAGAGACCATGGCACTCAAGATATGCAAGGTAATGGATATGGCGATGAAGATGGGAGCCCCGGTAATCGGACTTAACGACTCGGGAGGCGCACGTATCCAGGAAGGTATCAATGCCCTTGCAGGCTATGCGGAGATATTCCAGCGCAACATCATGGCTTCCGGTGTAATCCCCCAGATTTCCGGTATTCTCGGTCCGTGTGCCGGCGGTGCGGTCTACTCCCCCGCCCTCACCGACTTCACCATCATGACAAAGGGCATCTCCTATATGTTCCTTACCGGGCCGAAGGTGGTAAAGACCGTGACCGGCGAGGATGTAACCCAGGAAGCCCTCGGAGGCGCAGAGGTACACGCCTGCAAGAGCGGTGTGGCACACTTTGCAGCCGAAGATGGCGAGGAAGCTCTCAAAATCATCCGCAAACTCTTCAGCTACATTCCTCAGAACAACCTCGAGGAGCCGCCGTTGGTAGAATGCACCGACCCGATTGATCGTCTTGAGGACTCTCTAAACGACATCATCCCCGACAGCGCCACCAAGCCCTACAACATGTATGAGGTAATCGGCGCGATTGTCGACAACGGTGAGTTCTTGGAAATCCAGAGCAACTATGCGAAGAATCTTATCGTAGGTTTCGCCCGCATGAACGGACAGTCGGTAGGTATCGTCGCCAACCAGCCCAAGTATCTCGCCGGTGTGCTTGACAGCAACGCTTCACGCAAGGGAGCGCGCTTCGTACGCTTCTGTGACGCGTTCAACATACCTCTGGTGACACTCGTTGACGTACCGGGCTTCCTTCCCGGCACAGGTCAGGAATACAATGGTGTAATCCTCCACGGAGCCAAACTGCTTTATGCTTACGGTGAGGCGACAGTACCCAAGGTGACAGTAACCCTCCGCAAGAGCTATGGCGGAAGCCACATCGTGATGAGCTGCAAGCAGCTGCGCGGCGACATGAACTACGCATGGCCGACAGCCGAAATCGCAGTCATGGGTGGAGCCGGAGCTGTCGAGGTGCTCTATGCCCGCGAGGCAAAAGAGGCGGAAGACCCCGCAAAGGTACTCGCCGAAAAGGAAGCGGAATACAACAAGCTGTTCTGCAATCCCTACAATGCTGCACGTTACGGCTATATCGACGACGTAATCGAACCGCGCAACACACGCTTCCGCGTAATCCGCGCCCTCCAGCAACTTGCCACCAAGAAGGTGACCAATCCCGCTAAAAAGCACGGTAACATACCTCTATAACCAATCCTTCCAAAGCAATGAAGAAGAAATTATCAATATTGCTCATAGCCCTCGTGGGCTGCGTCGTGGCTGTCAGCGCCCAGGGGCGCCGCGGACTGCGCATCAACGAGGTCATGGTGCAGAACGACAGTAACTACGTCGACGACTACGGATTGCATCATGCATGGATCGAGCTTTACAACTCGACCTACGCACCGATGGAAATCTCGAGCGTATATCTGTCCAACGACCCGGCACAGCCAAAGAAATATCCTGTGCCACTGGGGGATGTAAACACCGAGATTCCTCCGCGCCAGCATGTAGTGTTCTGGGCCGACGGAGAGCCTAACAAGGGTACATTCCACCTGAGTTTCAAACTCGTTCCCGGACAGGACAACTGGATCGGCATCTATGATGCCAATGGCGTGACCCTCATCGACTCCATCACTGTACCCGCATCACTTGGCGCCAACTCCAGCTATGCCCGCATAAAAGACGGAGAGGGCGAAGGCGCCGAGGCATGGAGTGTGCGCGACGGCTCATCAGAGGCTTACATCACCCCGAGCAGCAACAACAAGATTATCGACACCAATTCAAAAGTGGAAATGTTTGCCGAGACCGACGGTCACGGCTTCGGACTCACCCTCATGGCAATGTGCATAGTATTCTCGGCACTTCTGCTGTTGAGCCTGTCGTTCTATGCCATCAACCGCATCGGTGCCAGCATCTCTACCCGCAACAAAGCTCGCTCACAGGGCATAGAGACCAAGTTAATGCCGAAAGAAGACCGTCCCAAACATGATTCCGGCGAAGAAATAGCCGCCATCGTAATGGCTCTAAACGATCATCTGAACGCACATGACAAGGAAAGCACAATCCTTACCATCAACAAGGTAAGGAAGAGCTACTCACCCTGGAGCTCAAAAATCTACGGATTGCGTGAACTTCCCCGCCGATAAAACACGGCTGTTTTTATAACGACAAAAAGAACATTACCACACAACAACAATGAAAGAATATAAATATAAAATCAACGGCAACACATACAATGTGTCTATCGGTGACATCGTTGACAACATGACAGAAGTACTTGTCAACGGAACTCCCTATAAAGTGGAGCTTGAAAAGCAGAAGTCACCCGTGACCGTAGTCGCACCCAACCGCCCCTCTGCCGCACCTCGCACAGCTACAGGCGAGAAGGTAGTGGCAAAAGCCACCACAAGCGGCGGCTCCTATGCAGTCAAAGCTCCCCTCCCTGGCACTATCCTCTCAATCAATGTCAAGGTCGGAGACACCGTAAAGGCTGCCGACACTGTAATCGTACTTGAGGCGATGAAGATGGAAAATGCCATCCACGCAGGCAAAGACGGCAAGGTTGCCGGCATCTCGGTGGCAGCAGGCGATGCAGTGCTTGAAGGAGCAGTACTTCTCACAATCGAATAGTACAAGTAACAGTCTTAAACTAACCAGATTAAACTTAAAAGCATATCACTATGAGTTTAAACGAATTTATGGCGACCAATTTCCAGCAGTTCTGGGAGCTTACAGGCTTTGCCAACGCTACCTGGCAACATCTGGTGATGCTCGTCGTGGGTCTGTTCTTCCTCTGGCTTGCCATCAAGAAGAACTTTGAGCCTATGTTGCTTGTGCCGATCGGTTTCGGTATCCTTATAGGTAATATTCCTTTCAACGGGGCTGCGGGACTCGAAGTCGGCATCTATGAAGAAGGGTCGGTGCTCAACATCCTTTATAACGGAGTAAGTGCCGGATGGTATCCTCCGCTGATATTCCTCGGTATCGGCGCTATGACCGACTTCTCGGCGCTTATCGCCAATCCGAAGCTCATGCTCGTAGGAGCCGCCGCTCAGTTCGGTATCTTCGGTGCCTACATGGTTGCGCTCGCCCTCGGGTTTGCCCCCGACCAGGCAGGTGCGATAGCCATAATCGGCGGCGCCGACGGTCCCACCGCAATCTTCCTGTCATCCAAACTTGCGCCCAACCTTATGGGAGCTATCGCTGTGTCCGCATACTCCTATATGGCACTTGTGCCGCTGATTCAGCCGCCAATCATGAGATTGCTCACAACTAAGCATGAGCGCGTGATCAAGATGAAACCCGCACGTGCGGTGTCACAAAACGAGAAAATCATCTTCCCGATTGTCGGACTGTTGCTTACCTGCTTCGTGGTACCCTCGGGTATTCCATTGCTCGGTATGCTGTTCTTCGGTAACTTGCTTCGCGAGTGTGGCGTAACCAACCGTCTTGCCAAGACTGCAAGCAACGCCCTTACCGATATCGTGACCATCCTTCTCGGCATGACAGTAGGCGCATCGACACAGGCATCGGAATTCCTCACCCTCGACACTATCTTCATTTTCGCACTCGGCTTCATGGCGTTTATCATCGCCTCGGCATCAGGTGTACTTTTCGTGAAGATATTCAACCTGTTCCTTCCTGCATCGAAGAAGCTCAACCCGCTTATCGGTAACGCCGGTGTATCGGCAGTGCCGATGTCGGCACGTATCTCCAACAACCTCGGTCTTGAATATGACCCCAGCAACTACCTTCTCATGCATGCCATGGGACCGAATGTAGCCGGTGTCATCGGTTCAGCCGTCGCTGCAGGCGTACTGCTCGGCTTCCTTGCCTAAACCTTATACAAAAGGCGGCGGCATTACACTCACCTCCACGGTGAAGTTAGTGCCGCTGCCTTTTATCCTTGATGTTTTTGTAGAGTCAAAAGCATAAAAGTGAATGTTAAATAAAATTTTACCAAACATTTATTAACATGTGTTGATATATCCTCAAACTATTTGCATGGATATGATGTTATAATGAAACTCCAATAGCAACACATGATATTTAAATGACCGATAATGATTACAAAAAAAGTAATTGACGAATTATACCGACGCTTCCGCAAACGACCTGCGGGCATAGAGCATCTTGATATAGGTCTCTTATTTGACTATGCTTCGGAATATCACAACATCACGATTGACGGCGATGGGAATATAATTATTGACAGTATTGACGAGCAATCACCCTTTCACAAAATATCACTTGACCGCGTACACGGATTCTATCACTTTGACGATGTGATAGCCATTGTCCTGCACAGTTCCATCATATTCCTTAACAAACACGACAACGGGGTGAATGTCCACATCAAGTTTGACAAGCCGTCATTGTGGGAGCGCGTGAAATGGAAATTCAATAACGGATAAGCAGCCTGCGACTGCACGAATCAATCCCATGTAAGACCACACGATACAGAGGTCAAATAAATTAGTGAATTGGAGATTTTCATTTTACATCGTTTATCATTAACTTTACGGAAATTTTATCACTGTAACCTTTTTGTGCATAATTTTTCAGTAAATATATATGTATAGGACTAAAACCTGCGGAGAACTCCGCCAAAAGGATGCCGGCTCTACTGTCACCATCGCCGGCTGGGTACAACGTGCCCGTAAAATGGGAGGCATGACATTTGTAGATGTCCGCGACCGTTACGGCATCACCCAGGCAGTCTTTAACAACGAAACTGATGCCGCCTTATGTGAGGCAGCCAATCATCTCGGTCGTGAATATGTCGTGCAGATTACCGGAAAGGTAGCTGAACGCTCCAACAAGAACCCCAATATCCCCACAGGCGACATCGAAATCATCGCAGAGTCGCTCAATGTACTCAATCCATCGGAAGTCCCTCCCTTTACCATCGAGGATGACACCGATGGCGGCGATGACCTCCGCATGAAATTCCGGTATCTCGACCTGCGCCGTAATTGCGTGAGGAAAAACCTTGAGCTCCGCCACAAGATGACCATGGAGGTACGCCGCTATCTCGACAGCAAAGGCTTTCTTGAAATAGAGACCCCGATGCTCGTGGGCTCGACTCCTGAAGGGGCACGTGACTTCGTGGTACCGTCGCGCATGAACCAGGGGCAGTTCTACGCCCTTCCCCAGTCGCCTCAGACCCTCAAGCAGCTGCTTATGGTATCGGGCATGGACCGTTACTTCCAGATAGTAAAATGTTTCCGCGACGAAGACCTTCGCGCCGACCGCCAGCCAGAATTTACCCAGATTGACTGCGAGATGAGCTACGTTGAGCAGGAAGATATCATCAACCTGTTCGAAGGAATGGCAAAACATCTGTTCAAGGAACTTCGCGGCGTAGAGCTGACAGAACCCTTCATCCGTATGCCCTGGTCGGAAGCCATGCGCCTATACGGAAGCGACAAGCCCGACCTCCGCTTCGGCATGGAATTTGTGGAGTTGATGGACATCATGAAAGGTCACGGCTTCGGTGTATTTGACAATGCCGCCTATATCGGAGGTATCTGCGCAGAAGGAGCCGCAAGCTATACCCGAAAGCAGCTTGACCAGCTTACAGAATTTCTAAAACGTCCGCAGATAGGTGCAAAAGGCATGGTATATGCCCGCGTCGAGCCCGACGGCACAGTAAAGTCAAGCGTCGACAAATTCTACTCTCAGGATGTGCTTCAGAAAATGAAAGAGGCATTCGGTGCAAAACCGGGCGACCTTATACTCATTCTTTCAGGCGATGACGCGATGAAAACCCGCAAGCAACTCTGCGAACTCCGTCTTGAAATGGGTCGTCAGCTCGGGTTGCGCGACAAGAATAAGTTTGCATGTCTCTGGGTCGTTGACTTCCCGATGTTTGAATGGAGCGACGAAGAACAGCGCCTGATGGCGATGCATCATCCCTTCACCCATCCCAAAGACGAAGATATACCCTTGCTTGACAGCGACCCTGCCGCAGTACGCGCCGATGCTTATGACATGGTGATAAACGGTGTAGAAGTAGGTGGCGGCTCTATTCGTATCCACGACAGCAAACTCCAGGCAAAAATGTTTGAAATACTCGGCTTTACCCCCGAGCGCGCGCAGGAGCAGTTCGGCTTCCTGATGAATGCCTTCAAGTACGGGGCGCCCCCTCACGGAGGACTCGCCTATGGTCTTGACCGCTGGGTATCGTTATTCGCCGGCCTTGACAGCATACGCGACTGCATCGCATTCCCGAAAAACAATTCCGGTCGTGACGTGATGCTCGATGCACCCGCCCCGCTCGACCAGAAGCAGCTCGACGAGCTTGCACTCGCCATCGAACTACCGGATAAATAAGCCGATGCTGATAAAAGATATCACAGACACAATCGAAGAAGCGGCTCCGCTCGCCCTCCAGGAGTCATACGACAACGCCGGTCTTATCATTGGCGACCCCGGAGAAACATGTAGCGGAGTGCTCTTCTGTGTCGATGTCACCCCCGATACGGTCGAGGAAGCATCGCGCCGTGGATGCAATCTGATTGTATCTCACCATCCGCTCATCTTCAAAGGATTGAAAAGGCTGACCGGCGCGACCATGCAGCAACGTGCCGCTATAGCGGCAATAAAGGCAGGGATAGCGGTCTACGCAGCTCACACCAATCTCGACGCGGCAGAAAACGGCGTAAACCACACTCTCGCCACAATGCTCGGACTTACCGGCATCACCCCGCTTGCGACTCCGCCGGGCGTGATAGGAAACTTGTCACCCGCCCTGACGGCAACAGAGCTGGTCAACCGGATAAAGAGCGTATGCGGCTCGCCGGTCACAAGATGTACGGTGCCTCCCGTGCATCGTCTGTCACGCCTCGCGCTATGTGGCGGCTCCGGAGCGTTTCTGATTGATGACGCGGTAGCGGCGGGAGCCGACGCGTTTCTTACCTCTGATGTAAAATATCATGACTTTGTTGACAACGCAGAGCGTATTTTTATCATCGACATAGGACATTATGAGAGTGAAAAGTGCACAAAACAGATTTTTTATCATATAGTTAGCAAAAAATTTCCTAACTTTGCACTCTATTACTCCGAAACAGAAAAAAATCCGATAAATTACTTGTAAGCAAACATGGCTATAGACAAGAACAAAAATGAAGTAATTTCAGTGGAGCAACGCCTGAAATCTCTCTACGAGCTTCAGACAATACTCTCCGAAATCGACCGTATCAAGACCATCCGTGGCGAGCTTCCCCTTGAAGTAAAGGATCTTGAAGACAATATCGAGGGACTGCGTACCCGCATCGAAAATTACCGTCGCGACGTGGAAGACCTCCGCAAGAAGACTGTAATCGAGAAAGAAAAAATCAACGAGTCGCAGTCAAAGATTGCGCGCTACAAGGAACAGCTCGACAATGTGAGAAACAACCGCGAGTTTGACCTCCTTTCAAAAGAAGTCGAGTTCCAGACCCTTGAAATCGAGCTTTGCGAAAAGCACCTCAACGAGTATGCCCGCGCAATCGACACAAAGACCAACGAGATTGCCGCGACTGAGGAGCGTCTCAAAGACAGCGAGCATATCCTCAAGGAAAAGCAGACCGAGCTTGACGAAATCGTGTCAGAAACCCGTCAGGACGAAGAGCGTCTCCGCATCCAGGCAAAGGAAATCGAGCCGCGTATCGACGAGCGCACACTCAAGGCGTTCAAGCGTATCCGCGACAACGCCCGCAACGGTCTCGGCATCGTGTATATACAGCGTAACGCCTGCGGAGGTTGCTTCAACCGCATACCGCCTCAGAAGCAGATGGAAATCAAGATGCACAAGAAAGTCATCGTATGTGAATACTGCGGTCGTATCATGATTGACCCCGAGCTTGCAGGAGTAGTCGAGGAAAACAATACCGACAAATAAATCGCAACCAGACAGATACTTTTATTGACCTAAAATTTTGTCATATCGAAAAGTATATGTAATTTTGTCGCGCAATTACAAAAACGTAAATACAAACAAAACCATAATAACAAAATGATAATCGTACAAGTAAAAGAAGGCGAAAACATCGAAAAAGCTCTCAAGAAGTTCAAAAGAAAATTTGAAAAGACAGGCATCGTGAAGGAACTGCGTAGCCGTCAGGCATTTGAAAAGCCCAGCATCACCAACCGCAAGAAGATGATGAAGGCTGTCTACGTGCAGAAGCTTCGCATGGTCGAGGAATAATATAGAATTTCCCTCCTTTTTATTTGGTTAATTCATATAAAAGAGTTATATTCGTAAATGTAAGGTTTACGAATAGATTATGCTGAACTCTTTTATTACATATATACGGTGTGAGTTGGCTCTTTCAGCTCACACCGTTTCTGCGTATTCACGTGACCTTGCACAATGGGCTGACTTTGCCACCTCGGGGCAACCGGAGAGGCTGCATCCGCAAGATGTGACCACATCTGACCTCAGGCAGTGGATTAACTCTCTCGGCAGGGCCGGAGAGTCACCGCGTACCATCCGCCGCAAGGTCCAGGCTCTCCGTGCATTCTTCCGGTACATGATGAAGCAACACGGCATGACATATAATCCTGCCGCCGAGCTCACCCTCGCCAAGACCGACAAGCCGCTGCCTGTCTATGCACGCCAGTCAGAGACCGCGGCAATACTTGCCGAAGAAATCGACACCGGTGACTTCAATCAGGTTCGTGACCGCCTGATAGTCGACATGATATACTCCACCGGGCTTCGTGCATCGGAAGTAACCGGATTACTTGATGCCGATGTAGACACCCTGAGAGGTGAACTAAAAGTGCTCGGCAAGCGTAATAAGGAAAGAATAATCCCTTTCGGACCTGAATTGGCAGAAATGATAGCACAGTATCGTAACCTACGCACATCCACGGTGCCACCGCCCGCAGCCGACGAGTTTTTCGTCAGGGAATCAGGCGAGCCGATATACCGCAAGCTGGTCTACAATGTAGTCCACAAGGCATTGTGCGGTCACACAGTGGCACGGCGGCAAAGCCCCCACGTGTTGCGTCACTCGTTTGCCACCGATATGCTGAACAACGGTGCCGACCTTTATTCAGTACAGCAGTTACTTGGTCACCAGTCGCTCGCAACGACTCAGGTGTACACCCATATAACTTATAGAGAACTTAAACAAAATTACCAACAAGCACACCCACGTGCACTAAAAAAAGGAGGACATCATGGAAGTTAACATCAAGTCAATCCACTTTGACGCCACCGAAAGCCTGAAAGACTTTATCATCAAGAAAGTCAACCGTCTTGCCCGTCATTACGAAAACATAACCACCGTTGAAGTCACTCTCAACGTAGTAAAGCCGGAAACATCAATGAACAAGGAAGCCGGAATACTTATATCCGTTCCGCCGCGTGAAGATATATTTGCATCCAAAATAGCCGATACATTTGAAGAAGCAGTCGACCTCTCGCTTGAGGCTCTCGGCAAACAGCTTGAACGCCAGAAAGGCAAGGAATCCGGCAGGTAGCTCGATACGCAATCGATAATGATAAGAAGGGGCATCATGTGTGTGATGCTCCTTCGTTTCTGTAATTATGGTAGTTTTTAATGGTCTAATGGTAATTTTTAATCTGTTTTTTTGCTGTAACTTTGTAAAGTGAATTATTGTGTTTAACCAATTAAAACATTTCAATATGATACTTAAAAAATCATTTCTCCTCTGCGCAGCCTGTGGCACTCTTCTCAACATGAGCAGCTGCGCCAACAGCGCAAAGGCATCCGCCGACACCACGACATCAGAAGCCGATTCTCTCCCTGTCGTATATTACATCAAGGACATCACCCCTGAAAACATTGTGAAAATCTATGAGACTCTTGGCAGAAAAGCCGAGGGAAACAATGTGGCGGTCAAGATTTCCACAGGAGAGTCCGACAAGAGCCACCAGCTTGATCCTGACTTGATAAAGGATTTTGTGCAGAAAGTCAATGGTACGCTCGTTGAATGCAACACTGCATACGAAGGATCGCGTAACACCACCGAAAAGCATCTGCGCACTGTGGAAGAACACGGCTACAACAAAATTGCCAAAGTTGACATCATGGATGCAGAAGGCGACACTATCATTCCGGTAAACGGAGGATTGCATCTCGACAAGAATTACGTAGGCAAGCATTTCCTCGACTACGACTTCCTCGTGGTATTGTCACATTTCAAGGGACACGCTATGGGCGGATTTGGCGGCGCACTTAAAAATGTGGCAATAGGCATAGCCTCGTCTGACGGAAAGGCATGGATTCATTCAGGAGGCAAGGTGCATGACGCATCGGTAATATGGGACAACATTGCAGAGCAGGATGTATTCCTCGAATCAATGGCTGATGCCTGCAAAGGTGTGTTTGACCACATGGGTGACCGCATGCTCTTTATAAATGTCGCCAATAATCTCTCGGTCGACTGCGACTGTGACGCCAATGCGGCTCCCCCTGTAATGGGCGACCTCGGCATACTCGCGTCACTTGACCCCGTGGCCCTCGACAGGGCATCGGTTGACATGGTGATGCACACTGACGAGGCAGGCAAGGAAGACCTTCTTGAGCGCATAAACTCACGTCACGGCACACATACCCTCGAAGCCGCCGAGAAACTCGGGCTCGGTTCTCAGAAATACACGCTTGTGACCATCGAATAATCCAATACTATCCCCGAGGCGAGGATAACTGCAAAAAATGATTCAACTTTCGCAAGCGAAAGTTGAAGGTTTAAAGTTTAGGGTTTAGACGATTCCGCACTAAACCCTTAAACCATAAACCCTAAACCATAAACATCAAATATATTGATTCACTATGACCGAAATAACCAATCAGGAATTTGGCGGAGAGCGACCGCTCTTCGCCAACCGTAACCTGCGGCTTTATGATGTCGTGTTTCACGCAGGGGAATCGGCATTGAAATGTTGTGCGAACATTGACGCGGTACATTGCCGTTTTGAAGGAAAGTATCCTTTCTGGCATACTGACGGTTTCCGTATAAGGGAATGTACGTTTACACCCGGCGCCCGTGCCGCCCTATGGTATTCGCGTAATGTCGTGATGACCGATACGCGTGTAGAGGCGCCCAAGATGTTCCGCGAGCTTGACGGCATTGTGCTACGTCGTGTCACCATTCCCGATGCCGAAGAGACTTTGTGGCATTGCAGCAATGTTGACATCGAAGATGTCGAGGTCAAAAACGCCGACTACCTTTTCATGCACAGCCATCACATACGCATCAACCGCTACCGTCAGGAGGGCAACTATTCCTTCCAGTATTGCAGCGATGTAGAGATACACAACGCTCACATCGACTCGAAAGATGCCTTTTGGGGTACGGAAAATGTCACCGTTTATAACTCAGTACTGAACGGCGAGTATCTTGGATGGCACTCACGCCGCCTGCACCTCGTGCGCTGCAAGATAAGCGGGACACAGCCCCTCTGCTATGCCCGCGACCTCGTGCTCGAAGATTGCGAGTTTGCACCCGACTGCGACCTCGCGTTTGAAGACAGCGAGATAAAAGCTACCATCCTGTCACCCGTGACGAGCATCAAGAATCCTCTTGCAGGCAGGATTGAGGCTGAATCGGTAGGTGAAGTGATAATCGATGCCAACAGTCTTGCAAAAGATCCCGTCGAAATAATCACACGCCAATGACTGCGGAATTTGATTTTGACACACCGGTTGACCGTCACGCTACCGGCTCTTACAAATGGGACTCCAGCGGCGACCGGGAGGTGATACCTCTCTGGGTCGCCGACATGGATTTCCGCACAGCACCGGCAATAATCGAGGCACTGAGAAAGCGAGTTGACCACGGTGTGTTCGGTTATGTCAAGGTCCCTGACGAATATTACGAGGCACTGACCGGATGGAATCTGCATCGGCATGGCTGGTCCATCGACCCGGAGATGGTCATCTATACCTCAGGAGTCGTGCCTGCGATTTCGGCAATAATCAAGGCTCTTACACGCCCAGGCGACGGAGTGATTGTGAATACCCCCGCCTACAACTGCTTTTTCTCCTCCATCCGCAACAACAGCTGTACGATTGTCGAGAATCCGCTAAGACGCATCGACTGCGGTGACTCGTTTACCTATGTCTTCGATTTCGAGTCGCTTGAAACAGCGTGTGCCGACCCGGCAAACAAGCTGCTCATACTCTGCAATCCCCACAATCCTACCGGACGTATCTGGACCCGTGAGGAACTTGAACGTATCGCCACAATATGTCACCGTCACGGGGTGACCGTGGTCAGCGACGAGATACACTGCGAACTCACTTTGCCCGGAAGGGAGTATGTGCCTTACGCCACCATCGACCCTGATGCGGTGGTGTGTTGCTCTCCGAGCAAGGCATTCAACATCGCCGGACTTCAGATTGCCAATATCGTGGCGCCGTCGGAGCCGGTCAGAGCCGTCATCGACCGTGCCATCAACGACAACGAGGTGTGTGATGTGAATCCCTTCGGGGTTGTCGCGCTTATTTCAGCCTATACCACCGGTGAGCCGTGGCTTGAAGCGCTGCGTGACTATATAGCGGCAAACTACCGCGCGCTCCTTGATTTCTTCGCCGCCGAATTGCCGCAGCTGAAAGTATGCCGTCTTGAAGCGACCTATCTTGCCTGGGTTGACATCCAGCCGCTCGGCATAGACTCCACGCGTCTGGAGGAATACGCACTGGAAACTGAGAAAGTGTGGGTCAATGCCGGGGCGATGTATGGCACCGAAGGATATATCCGTATCAATATGGCATGTCCGCGCAGTCGTCTTCTTGAAGGGTTGCGCCGCCTGTGCCGAGCAGTTGACAATATAAAGAAGTAACACCGGGAGACAACGATGGCTGATATTGCAATGATACGCGAGGGAAAAGCGATGACATTCCGTCAGCAGATAAGGCTGACGGTAATGCTGTCGCTCCCGGCTATGCTCGCGCAGTTGTCGAGCATACTCATGCAATATATCGACGCGTCGATGGTAGGTCACCTCGGTGCCGACCCGTCGGCGGCTATCGGACTCGTGTCTACCTCGCTGTGGCTCTTCTGGGGCATCTGCTCTGCGGTCACCACAGGCTTCTCCGTGCAGGTGGCACATAAAGTCGGGGCAAAAGATTTTGCCGGGGCACGTGACGTGTTGCGTCAGGCAATAGTGGCTTGCCTTCTCTTTAGCGTGGCGGTGATGGCTGTAGGAGCTGCGATAAGCCGCCCTCTCCCCTACTGGCTTGGAGGAACCGATATCATCAGTCCTCAGGCATCGCTGTATTTCATAGTATTTATCGCCGCCCTACCGTTGCTCACAATGAACTATCTCGCAGGAGGCATGCTGCGGTGTGTCGGCAATATCAAGGTGCCGAGTCTGCTGAATGTCATGATGTGCGTCATGGACTGCCTGTTTAATTTTCTTCTCATATTCCCTACACGCGACATAGATATATTTGGTCTCACCGTCACGATGCCCGGCGCCGGTCTGGGTGTGCTTGGAGCCGCCCTCGGTACAGTGCTTGCCGAGGCTGTTACCGCACTTCTGATGCTCTACTGGGTCTACTGCCGCCAGCCTGAACTGCGCCTGCGCGGACTCCACGGCAGCTATCGCCCGCGCCGCCAGGTATTACGGAAGGCAGCTACCATATCGGCACCGATGACAATCGAACATGCAGTGATATGTGGCGCACAGATTGCCGTCACCATGATTGTCGCGCCACTCGGAGTCATCGCTATTGCCGCCAACGCCTTTGCCGTGACCGCCGAGAGTCTCTGTTACATGCCGGGCTACGGTATCGGTGATGCGGCAACAACCCTTGTCGGTCAGAGTTACGGTGCATCGCGCCGTGACCTCGTGAAGCGTTTCGCCTACATCACCGTGGGGCTCGGCATGATTGTCATGACCGTGATGGGAGTCGCCATGTGGATTGTCGCGCCATGGATTATGGAGATGATGACCCCGGTCGCCGACATCAGTCGCCTCGGTGCAGAGATATTGCGCATCGAGGCGTGGGCTGAGCCGATGTTTGCCGCCTCGATTGTGGCTTACGGCGTATTTGTAGGTGTCGGCAGCACGACATTGCCGGCGGTGATGAATTTCGGCAGCATCTGGATTGTGCGTCTGCCGCTCGCCTGGATACTGTCGCGCACCATGGGGCTTAAAGGCGTGTGGATAGCCATGTGCGCCGAGCTTATCTTCCGCGGCACCATCTTCCTCATCCGCCTCCTCCGCAACCGCTGGATCCCCCGTCCCTAAACCTAAACACCGGAATCATATAGTAGCCAATCCCCTTATATGTTCAGACTGTTTATAAGTAACTCGCAAAAATTAGCTGATATATAACTATGAAGTATTTGCGAGGGATTTTACGGGTGGAAAGAAGAAATGTAGCGGGCTACATGACTGATTGACAGCCGGTAAATCCCCGGAAAGACGAATAAGGATATATCAGCCCGTAGGGTTACTGAAATAAGAACTTATAAACTAATTTTTAAGAGTTACTTACCATAATTGTAAGCTAAAAAATGGCAATCGCAGTCTAAATTCTGTCGTTCTGTCTGTCGTGTCGCAATGTTAAATTGTTAAACCACAATTTTTTTGTATATTTGCATCTGGTGAGACACACCGTGTCCTCACCATACATATTTGAAAAGCGTTTTTGCTTTATCCTTGATTCGAAAATCGCCAAATTTTACTGAAGAAGGATAGGCAGTCAAAAGACGCTCATGCTTGTCGCATATCCGCTCCCCGGCAAGGGGTATCGATATCCGATAAGGCGTGGGAGCGGACTGTTTATTTCTTCAACGGCGTTTGGCGATGCCTCGAATCAGATAATCAGTAGAATCGTCCCGCGCTTTTTTTATAAACCAATAATTTTGCTCGATGCTGGATGGGACGGGCAGCTTCGCAATGAAAGAACATGAAAACCATCAATCATCATCATTTGAGTGTATGTCTGACCTCATCCGTCCTGCTAATATCTTCCTGTACACATACATCTAAAGAAGATTCACAAATCGCAAACGATTCTATTATCGAGGAGGAAGCATTAGTTACACCGTTAAGCGAAATCAATATTAACGGGACATGGGAATCCAAAGACAATCCTTTTTATCCGGCTCTTGAATTTAAGGGAAAATCAACTGTAGTAATCAAATCAATTATGGGACCTTACCCTTCCAGTTATGAGCGTGATGAAGAATTTATACGCGTTCATACAGACAAATCAGACCTCTTGTTTGAAATTGTCAGCGAGGATAGTATCGTTGGTTCTGGATTTGCTAAAGGAACTTGGGTTAAATTATAAAGTTATGGACAATATAGCATCGTTCTATATAGGGGTTATACTCCTATATATACTTTTAGGAATCATTTTCGGAATAGTAGTTTCACTGATTTTTCGACCGTATGTTTTGTGGTATTTTAAAATCAACAGACAGATTAAGCTACAAGAAGACATAATTGAGATATTGAGTGAATTGTCATCAAAAGTATCGACACGTACTTCGTCATCAATATCCAACCAGGAGCATAGTTCATCCACACAAAATTAAATTTTATGAGTATTGAATCATCTTTAAGTATAATTGCCAGCATTCTTTGTATAGGAGGAACCATCCTTGCAGGCTATAAACTGTTAAAAAAGAAACCTCTCGCAGAATTAATGACCGAATTGGCTGATAAGAATACTACAATTAAACGCCAGCACAAAATTCTTTCTCTTATTAACAGCAAATTGATGTTATACCATCAGAGAATATCATCATCATTTATTAAGAATTTCCATTCAAATGGGCGCTCCAAGCTTGCCATATTTTATGATATCTGCAATGAGAATAACATCGAGCCTACGCCTGACATCTGCAAATTGTTGCTGGGATATGATGAAAGTAAGTTCCGTAACGAGTGGATTGCACGTCACTTGAATAGTAACCCCGACAAGAATGATGATGTACAGGCTTTTCAAGAGCCGGAATTGCCAAAATCTTCCGCAAATGTAGGTGAGAATACACAGAAAGTATATCTATCGGCGCTTTTGGCTACGCGACATCCGGAAACCTGTAAACATCTTACAGATATTTTAAATAAACACCAGATTCCTTTTGCTTTTCTTGAAGAGACAAAAGATATCTGGTGCAGGGATTATATGCCTGTTCAGACTCCAAGCGGCAAGTTGATTCAATTCCGATATGACCCGTCATATTTGAAAGACCCAAAGTATTCTGATTCACGTTCTGATGTTAAACATGTTGATAATGTCAACAACATAAATCCTGTTTTCTCTAACATTAATCTTGACGGAGGAAATGTGGTTATGCATGGAAATAAAGCCATTATAACCGACCGCATTTTCTCGGAAAATCCTGATTGGACACGAGAAAATCTCATGACAGAACTTGCCAGGCTCCTTGAATGTGAGATAATCATAATACCGGCTTACAAAACAGATTATGATTTTACAGGACATGCCGACGGAATGATGCGCTTTGTAGATGACAATACTGTTCTTGTAAATAATCTGGAGCAGGACTTTGTATATATGAGAACTAACATTATCAAAGCTCTTGACAAGGCAAATCTCAAATATATAAATTTCCCATGGTTTGAGCATAAAATCAAGGGAAACTCCGACCATGCCATAGGCATTTATCTTAATTATCTTGAGGTTGGAAATCTCATCGTCATGCCTGTATTTGGCGTTTCAGGAAACAAAGATGCAGAAGCGTATGCCAAACTTAAAGAGGTTTTCCCTGATAAAGTAATTGAAACCATTAATTACAATGATATCGCTTTGACCGGCGGCATACTTAATTGCACCACATGGGTTGTGAATAAACAAGCATCCACAAAATAAGAATCTGTCAACAATACAGATAAAAAGTGGGGTTGTGTCGGAAATCCGGCGCAACCCCACGTATAGTGTAGAGTATCGAAGTTTTTATGCGAGTGATATTATAAGATCCTTGTCGTCTTCGTTTTCGGCGATGAGGATTTTATTTTCACGTGCAAGCCATCCGAGGGCTGCATAGAGTTCCTTATCCTTCAGTTTGGTAACTTTCTTGATTTGTTTGAGTCCAAGCGCGTCAGCTTCGTTAAGTGCATTCCACACAAGGCCGGCGTTATAGCCGATAGTGTCAATGTTCATTGTCGTAAGTATTTATTTGTTAGACATATAAATGAGTTTACTACTGTTAAGTTCTACTACCGATGGCAAATTTACGATTTTTTTGCAATCTATAACATATAATTATAACAAATTTTTTCTCAAAATGTTTTTTCAGCGCAAGTCTATAATTTCATGCAGTGTAAATAGACAGCAGGAATATGTAAATATACGGCAGTCATAGTTTTATGTCGGTTTTATAAGGATACACTAATTTTGTACCGGAAATTATCCCGACCGAACTCTCTATGATGAATTTTGTTAAAACAATAAGTCATCATAGCTTAAAAGAGAATCATTCACACAAACAGTCAAACGATCAATGGGTAATAAATATCTGGCAGCCATAATATTAGGCTTAACATTACCGGTTATAGCAACCGGGTGTAAAAAGAGTGAGACAACACTTCCCGTTGTCGCCGTACAGCCCGCAGCGCAGGACGATGTCGAGATTTACGGCGAATATGTAGGGAGGGTACGCGCCCAACAGTTTGTAGAGGTACGCGCCCGCGTGGAAGGATACCTTGAAAAGATGCTTTTCGAGGAGGGCACATACGTGAAGAAAAATCAGGTATTGTTCATTATCAATCCCGACCAATACCGGGCGAAAGTAGACAAAGCGCGGGCACAGCTGAAGAAAGACGAGTCGCAGGAACAGAAAGCGAAGCGCGACCTTGAACGCATACGCCCGCTTTACGAACAGAATGCTGCAAGTCAGCTCGACCTGGACAATGCGATTGCAGCCTACGAGACGGCAAAAGCCTCCGTGGCGATGAGCCGCGCCGACGTCGCCCAGTCGGAACTGGAGCTTGGCTACACGACCGTGCGCTCTCCTATCGCCGGGCACATCAGCGAGCGTAACGTGGACCTGGGTACTCTTGTAGGTCCCGGGGCAAAATCCCTTCTTGCCACAATCGTGAAGAGCGACACAGTGCTCATTGATTTCAGCATGACCGCACTCGACTACCTCAAGAGCAAGGAGCGAAATGTCGATTTCAGCCAGAAAGATGAAAACCGCGCATGGCAGCCTTATGTCACCATCACCCTCGCCGACAACACCGTGTATCTTCATAAAGGCATGGTTGATTTTGCCGAGCCGACAGTCGACCCGAATACCGGTACATTCTCCGTGCGCGCGGAGATGCCAAATCCGGAACGCGCCATATTGCCGGGACAATTCACCAAGGTAAAAGTGCTTCTCGACGTAAGGGAGAAAGCTACCGTAGTGCCGACTCGAGCCATAAGCATCGAGAAGGGAGGCGCACACATATTTGTAATGCGAGCCGACTCGACGGTGGAGAAACGCTTTATCGAGACCGGTCCGGAGTTTCAGAACAATATGGTTGTGGAACGTGGACTTAATCCCGGCGAAAATGTCGTGGTCGAAGGCTACCATAAACTTACCCCCGGCATGAAAGTGAGGGTAAGCGACGCGGTAACTTCCGACACCGATGAAGAGTAACATACAATCACACAGACAAGCATGAAAGTAAGCTTTTTCATAGACCGTCCCGTATTTTCGATGGTGCTGTCAATACTGATTGTAATCGTGGGTGTAATCGGACTCACGATGCTTCCTATCGACCAGTATCCGCAAATCACGCCGCCGGTTGTAAAAATCAGCGCATCATATCCCGGAGCAAGCGCACTCACTGTTTCGCAGGCAGTAGCCACCCCTATCGAACAGGAACTGAACGGCACACCGGGGATGCTATATATGGAATCGTCAAGTTCTAATTCAGGTTCTTTTTCCGCCACGGTGACATTTGACATCTCGGCAAACGCCGATCTTGCCGCCGTCGAGATACAGAACCGCGTGAAGCTCGCCGAGTCGCGACTCCCGGCAGAGGTGGTGCAAAACGGCATCTCGGTCGAAAAACAGGCTCCGAGCCAGCTGCTCACAATCTGCGTACAGTCGTCTGACCCGAAATTTGACGAGATATATCTCAGTAACTTCGCCACGCTCAATGTAATCGACCTTCTGCGGCGTATCCCGGGCGTAGGGCGCGTGTCGCAGATAGGCGGCAGATATTACGCCATGCAGATTTGGGTACAGCCCGACAAACTCGCCAACCTCGGCATCACGGTCGCCGACCTTCAGAAAGCGTTGAAAGACCAGAACCGCGAATCGGCGGCAGGTGTACTCGGACAGCAGCCTACCAAGGGGCTTGACGTGACCATACCTATCACCACACAAGGCAGATTGTCAACGGTGAGCCAATTTGAGGAAATTGTCGTGCGCGCCAATCCCGACGGGTCAATCATACGACTGCGCGACGTGGCACGTATATCGCTTGAAGCGCAAAGTTACAATACGGAAAGTGGCATAAACGGCGAAAACGCCGCTGTACTTGCCGTATATATGCTTCCCGGAGCCAATGCAATGGATGTTGCCGGGCGCGTCAAGGAGGCGATGGAAGAAATCAGCCAAGGTTTCCCCGACGGACTGAGCTACGAAATCCCGTTTGACATGACCACCTATATCTCCGAATCTATCCATGAGGTGTACAAGACCCTTTTCGAGGCTCTCGTATTGGTGATATTCGTGGTTTACCTGTCGCTGCAGTCATGGCGCGCAACGCTCATTCCCCTTGTCGCAGTACCGATATCCCTCATCGGTACATTCGGCTTCATGCTTATATTCGGGTTCTCGCTCAACATGCTCACCCTGCTCGGGCTCGTGCTCGCAATCGGTATAGTGGTCGACGACGCGATAGTCGTGGTCGAGAATGTGGAGCGAGTGATGGAAGAGGAACATCTTCCCCCTTACGAAGCGACCAAGAAGGCGATGCAGGGACTCGCAAGCCCTATCATCGCCACATCGCTCGTGCTTGCAGCCATATTTGTACCGGTAAGTTTCCTCGGCGGCATCACCGGGCAGCTTTACCGTCAGTTCACGGTGACAATAGTGGTATCCGTACTGTTGTCGGCGGTGGTCGCGCTGACATTAAGCCCGGTGATGTGTTCGCTCATACTTCGCCCTCAGAAAGAGGGAGAGAAGAAAAATGTAGTGTTCCGCAAAATCAACGAATGGCTTGCTAAAGGCAACACACGATATGTCCGGATAATACGAGACAGCCTGAAATACAAGAAACGTGTAATCGCCGGATTCGGCATGATGATTGTGGCTATTTTCATCATCAACAAGTTCATGCCTTCAAGCTTCCTTCCGGTTGAGGACCAGGGTTACTTCAAGGTAGAGCTGGAACTTCCCGAGGGAGCCACACTGGAGCGCACTCGCCTTGTGACCGAACGCGCCGTGAGTTACCTGATGGACAACCCCGCCGTGGAATATGTGCAGAGTGTCGCCGGAAGCAGCTCGCAGGTAGGCAGCAGCCAGGCGCGCAGCGAACTCACAGTGATACTGAAGCCGTGGGAAGAGCGTGACGACGAGACTATCGACGATATCATGGCGGTGGTCAGGAAAGACCTCTCGGAATATCCCGAATGTAAGGTGTATCTGTCAAAACCGCCTGTAATCCCCGGGCTGGGGCAATCGGGAGGATTCGAGATGCAGCTTGAGGCGCGAGGCGATGCCACCCTGCACGACCTTGTGGCAGCCACCGATACGGTGATGAAATATGCCTCGATGAACAAGAAAGTCGCCGGACTTTCCACATCACTGCAAGCCGACATCCCGCAGTTGTATTTCGATGTCGACCGTGACAAGGTGAAATTTGCCGGGGTGCCGCTCGCCGACGTATTTGCCACGATGAAGGCTTACACAGGCTCGGTATATGTCAACGACTTCAACATGTTTAACCGCGTATATCGCGTTTACATCCAGGCAGAGGCACCATACCGCGAACACCGCGAAAATATCAATCTCTTCTTCGTGAGAGGCAACGGTAATGCAATGATTCCGCTCACATCGCTCGGCACATCGTCGTTTACCACCGGTCCGGGAAACATCAAGCGCTTCAACATGTTTAACAGCGCGGTCATCAGAGGCGAGGCGGCAAAAGGCTATAGTTCCGGAGAGGCTATGGAAATCGTGGAGAAAATCGCGCAGGAGAAACTTCCTGAAAACATAGGCGTGGAATGGAGCGGACTGTCTTTTCAGGAAAAGAAAGCGGGAGGCCAGACGGGGCTTGTGCTTACCCTTGTGTTCCTGTTTGTGTTTCTGTTCCTTGCCGCGCTCTATGAAAGCTGGACAGTCCCGGCAGCGGTTCTGCTGTCGCTTCCCGTGGCGGCATTTGGCGCCTACGTCGGGGAATGGGCATGCGGACTGGAAAATGACGTGTATTTCCAGATAGGTCTTGTGATGCTCATGGGTATGGCGGCAAAAAATGCCATACTTATCGTAGAATTTGCCAAGGAGCAGACCGACAAAGGTGTCGATGCGCTACAAGCGGCAATATATGCCGCGCGGCTCCGCTTCCGCCCCATTCTCATGACCTCGCTCGCCTTTATCCTCGGTATGCTCCCGATGGTGATAGCGTCAGGTCCCGGGTCGGCAAGCCGCCAGGCGATAGGCACAGGTGTATTTTTCGGCATGATTGTCGCCGTGGTGGCGGGAATAGTGCTCGTGCCGTTCTTCTTCGTGCTTATCTATCGCGTCATGAGCCGTCTGCGTAATCGTTACCCCGCTCTACATATACCTGTCAAGGCAAAGAAACTGACCCATATTTTCCATAAGAAAAAATGAAGACTCGCTTTATAATATTATATGCGCTCCTGCTTGTATGCGTAATGAGCGGATGCAAGCTCGGACAAAAATACGTGAAACCGCAGATGTCAGTGCCCCCGACCCTGGAAAAGGGGCATGACACCGATACATTTTCAATCGCCGACCTCGCGTGGTGGGAAATCTACAACGACTCGGTATTGTCACGCCTCATCACACACACTCTCGACCATAATAAAGATCTACGCATTGCCGATGCGCGCATTAAGGAACTCGCGGCAAGAAAGCGTGTCGAGCTCGGCAATCTGTTTCCGACTGTCAACGGACAAGCCTATGTGCAAAAAGAGGGACTTAACTATGGAGGCGACCGCTATAAAAATGACCCGGAGGAAGGTCTGAAAGCCTCCCTGTCATGGGAACTCGACCTGTGGGGAAATCTCCGTTGGGCGAACGACCGCAGCAAAGCACTATTGATGGAAAGCGTGGAAAACCGCCGTGGTCTCACCATCTCCATCATCGCCGAAGTGGCGCAGGCTTATTTTGAACTTGTGGCGCTTGATAACGAACTGAGTATCGTAAGGCAGACCCTCGATGCACGAAAAGAGAGTGTGCGCCTCGCCAAACTGCGTTTTGAAGGCGGACTTACCTCCGAGACATCCTATCAACAGGCAAAGATGGAGCTTGCGCGCACAGCCACACACATTCCTATACTTGAACGCGACATTGCGCTGAAAGAGAATGAAATATCATTTCTCGCAGGAGAATTTCCCTCGACAATAGAGCGTAACCGCCAAAGAAAACGCATAACTTTACCCGAAAATCTTCCTGTCGGACTTCCCTCCACTTTGCTTGAACGACGCCCCGACGTGAGGGCAGCCGAACAGAGCCTTATCGCGGCAAATGCCGCAGTGGGAATGGCATACACCAACCGATTTCCTCGCCTGACGCTCACGGCAACAGGCGGACTTGAAAGCGAGGAGTTTTCCGACTTTTTCAAGTCGCCGATGCACTTTCTCAGCGCTTCGTTGCTCGGACCGATATTTGACTTCGGACGCCGCCAAGGTGCATATCGCGCCCAGCAGGCTGTCTATGAACAGGAGTGTTACAGTTATGAAAAGGTTGTACTGAACGCCTTCATGGAGGTGCGCAATGCCATTGTCGACTACAACAAGATACAGGAAATCTATGAGTCGATGGCAGAACTTGAACAAGCGTCAAAAACCACGATGGAACTTGCACAGCTGCAATATATCAACGGCGTGATAGGCTACATCGATGTGCTTGACGCACAGCGTAGTTATTTCGACGCACAGATAAACCTCAGCAACGCCATACGTAACAAAGAACTGGTAATCGTGCAGCTCTACAAGGCACTTGGTGGCGGCTGGCGGCAGTAACTACCGCTGCGTCATCACGTGCATACGGCATGCCGCGCAATCAAAGTCAAGACGAAGCGTGATATCACCCGAACGCAACACGAGCGGAGCAGGAAGTTTCGCTCCGCCACCCTCCTTAAGACATGCCCCAAGCTCTCGGCGCAGACAGTAACGCGTGGTCATCACCTGTACGTCACTTCCCTTTTTCGGCGGGACAGTCTCGATAGCGGGCGATACGCTCTTGACACCATGGTCACGATAAAACGACTCCGCCTCTGAATTTGCCACATTATAATGATAGTCCAGGCGAGTTGCGGGATAAACGGCAGTCCGGTTTTCAGGATGTCGCAACTCACGATTGTATCTCATACGGTTTGCAGCATCAAGCAACGCGATTGCATCACGGCGCAATGCGGTGAGCACACCTGCGGCAATAAATCGTGAGCCGACACGGTCATCAAGTGTACCGAGACGATAGCCTGTGCCTCCAAGCTTTCCGAGCGCACGTCGTCGAGGCTCTGTCTGCTCAGATTGGGCTACCTGCGTGACATCGGCATCAATCGTTGCGGTCACTGCGTTGCCACGCTCATCAGCTACATCAAGTACAAGCCTGTCACCGGCAATGCGCAGCGTCATGTCGAGCGCGATTGTGCGCGCCGCCGACTCTTTACTCAAAATATCGTCAAAAGCCTTATCACTGTTTCGGTAAAGTTTTGTTCCTGGCTTTATCATGATTTTAGAGGCGGGGAAGAGTCGAGACCCTTCTACCCGGTTGAGCCTGAAACCGACAAACTCCTTGCGCTCATTGAAAAATCCGAGACCGTCACCATTGGAAAGCGCAGCGTCAAGACGCGCCTCAATCATGCGCCCGTCACTCTTCATCACCCTACCTACAGGCTCGCCCTGTGATTTGGGTGTATAAATCGAGCCGATGGAGGGCTCGATACCGTTAAGGAAATAGGTGGTGAAGCCACGGTTGAAACTTTTCCTCACATCAGGAGTGAAGGTAGTGTCGACGCTGCCTGCCGAGAGACGGCAATAACGGTCAGGGTGACGCCCGGTAATCTCACGCAATTTACGGTCGTAATAGCTCACTACATTTTTCACATATCCGGCATCTTTCAGCCTTCCTTCTATCTTGAATGAGCTGACACCGGCGTCAAGCATCGCCATAATGTCGGCTGAACGGTTCATGTCACGCAACGAAAGCAAGTGACGACCATGCTCCACACAGTTGCCCAGTCCGTCATAAAGGTCGTATGGCAAACGACATATCTGCGCACATTCCCCGCGGTTGGCACTCCTTCCTTTTAACACTTGGCTTGCATGGCAGTCGCCGCTGTAGCTCACACAGAGCGCCCCGTGTACAAATGATTCAAGCGGTACACTCACCGCCTCGTGCATCGCACGTATCTCCTCAAGTGTCAGTTCGCGCGGGAGCACTATCTGGGAAAAACCGGCATCCTGCAGAAAACGCGCCTGTGCCGGGGTGCGCGTGTCACACTGTGTGCTTGCGTGGAGAGCTATCGGAGGGATATCCATACGCAACACCGCCATATCCTGCACGATAAGCGCGTCGACACCGGCGCGGTACAATCGACCGATAAGGCGCTCCACATCACGCAGTTCATTGTCGTATATTATTGTATTTACAGTAACATAGACACGAGCCAGGTAACGATGGGCAAACTCAGTAAGACGCTCAATGTCACTCACCGGATTGCCTGCGGCAGCCCGTGCACCAAATCCTTCCGCACCTATATACACGGCATCAGCGCCATGCTTTATCGCCTCTATGGCAATGTCGGCATTGCGCGCGGGAGCGAGCAGCTCTATTTTTCTTGGGGCATTCTGCATAATAACTACAATTTACATGATAACGGCAAGGACATAAAAAAAATTACTCGTCGTCACGACGAATAATCTTTTTACCTTAAATCTAATACCATGAAAAACTGACACAAAGTTACCGATTAAATTTTATTCACCAAAAATATTTGCAGAAAAATTTCCGTAATTAACATTTATTATCCAAAAATCCACCTTAACGTAACTATTCAGCGACTCCAACAGTCTGATTGCAATTAATTTGTAGGGATGCTCCCCGGAGCATCCGCCGGTTTATGGTTAATTAACCTCGTTTTCGGATGCGCCATGGTACATCCCTACTTGATAATTAGACTCTTATACTGGTAATATTCGCTGAATAGTTACCACCTTAACCTATACTTCCGGGGAAATCTAAATGAATGACTATTATACGGAACTTTCGTTGAAATATGAGTAAAATATTGTAATTCACCCCAAAATCTACGGAATCCGTCATATTCATTTGCGGGTTCAGATATTTTGGGTTAACTTTGCGTAAAATCATAACTATTATTACCTTACAATTTAAACTTTTCATTACATCGCTTATGAATTATTTTACTCTGATTGCTATCGCAGGCGCACTTGTCGCCTCACCTGCCCTCTCCGCCAAAAAAACGGCTCCGCGGTTAATGCCGATAAAAACTGCCGATGCCACAGTCAAAAGCAACGGGCTTGTAAAAAACATAGCCGCCGCGAATAAAGCAGCCGAAGATGGCACAATGCTACCGGCAAAACAGACTGTCAGCGTATATGACGAAGGCGAATGGATTGTCGACGCGAATATCAGTAACTTCTACGACGCGCAGGGAAACGTGACCCGCTATCTTGAAGAAACACCCGAAGACGAAACCATCAGTCAGGTCACAATGACCTATGACTCCTATGGCAACAAGACTTCCCAAATCACATCCATAAGCACTGACGGAGGAAACACCTGGACTCCACGTGAGAAAAGAATCTGGGAATTTTCCGATCCCCAATTACATGACCTTAATACATTACTTGAAATTTACTATTATCAAAATAATGAGTGGGTCATCAGTACGGGCAACAAATTTGAGGTAATTCGCAATGCCGCCGGCAATGTGACCAACTTCAATGTGTTCGTATGGTATGACGGCAAATACGACAATACAGTTAAAATAGAACTGACTTATCCGGAAGGCAAACAAGAGCCCGACACCTGGAGCATATCAAATATGCGATATGATTACAGCACTAATGAATATTACTGGGAAGAAGGCTCGGAGCTCAAGGACATAGTGTGGGAAGCATGTAACGGACAGATTGCCGTCACTGATTTTAAAAAGCTTTTTGCAGGTGACAACAAGATAAAAAGCGCACAACTATATGAAGAGGGGGAACTATTTTACGATATTGCAGCTGAATATCCAAACGCAAAGGACTGCATCATCGTATCTTCATATTCCGATCCTGAAGAAGGGATGAGCGGTAAAGAGACCGTATCTGTCACCTACACTGATGAGTTTGGAAGCTTTACAGAAAAGAGCATAGCTGAATACGTATATGACGAAGACCCCGAATATGTGATGACCGAAGGGGAAATCACAGAAGTAGTCTGCGACGAGCATGGGAATATAATTTCCGAAACATATACAATGGTTGAAGATGACATGGAGGAACTTATGGGCATGATGACATATGACTATACCTACGGCGACAATGACGAAGTGCTTGAAGAAATTACCTCAGAATTCGACTTCGACCTTGAGGATATGTTGCCGGTGCAGAAAATTGAAAATACCGAATTTACCGTGCTTGGTATATGCACTGGCATAGACAACGTACTGTCAAATGCTTCAACCGGATGTTCAGTTGAAGGCTCGACTCTTTCTGTAGCAGCCACCGGCACATCGACCGTAAAAGTATATTCAGTTACGGGAACAGAAGTTATCGCGGCATCGGGCAATGGCTCATTCAACGTGGATTTGTCCTCACTGACAAGCGGTCTTTACATAGCTACTGTCAACAATAACGGCAATACCACCTCTGTCAAGTTTACCCGATAAGCACGACAAAGGCAATACCCACGAGGGCTGTGTCAGGACTTGACACAGCCCTTTTTCTTTATGCCTGATTGCAAGAAAATTCCCAAAATTTCCTGCAAAAGACTTGCAATCCGGCATCGCAATCGCTATATTTGTGAAAAACCAGTCATCACATCATGAAAACGCCTCTCCCAGCCATACGCGACTTCTGTGGTCTCCTACGCATAAGTGACCTGCGCCAATTCCAGTTTAACTGTTCTTACGCCCGGTCAAAGGGTGAGATCTCGTAAATAAAAACACATTGCTTTATGAAGAAAAAGTATTTCATAATGGATTTTATGATAGATGAAAAAGTGTCGGGCAATGACTTTCCACAGTGCTATGATTTCATGAAAGGAGTGAATCCTGATGCTCCTGATTCTTTTTATACAACTTATTGGACGTGGAGAGACAAAAAATTCCCGGCTTTCACACCTAAATTAGATGGCTTAAAGCTTGGTAGGAAAGCAAAACTTACAGATTTCATATCAAATATTAATGTTATACCGCTTATTAGCAATCGCGCTTATAATATCTTTTCTAAATTAGATTTAGGAATCCATAAATTTTATCCGGCAAAAATATCTGCAAGAAAGAAGGAAATACAATGTTATTTTTTATATGCAATTGCCATGGGGGATGAAGACATTGATCTCGAAAAATGTAAATTTAGAATCTGTGAACGAAAAAGTTTTAGGTCAAAATCCGATATATTTTCCGGGATAAAAACCATGACAGAATATGGTGAGATATATGATAAAACAATTGCTTATGACAAAGAGACAAGGCTTTATGTTGAAGAGCTTGCATTAAAAAAGAAGTCTCTTCCCGATTATTTTGCCATTGAAACTCCGGTATTATTTAATTACTATGTTATCAGTGAGCATCTACTGCAAGCGATTACCGAAAATAATCTAACCGGACTAAAAGTGGAACGTGAAATCTATGTTAGCAGCCCCGATTGATACAATTTGATGTTGTAATCCGTGTAGAACATAGGTTGTAGTTAAGAACGTATTATTCAAGAACCACTTCAATAATCCGGTTGAAAAAAACAAGGTATTGATATATCCACATACAAGTTTGTATTTTGGTGACACTCCTAAATTTTTAAAATCTCAATTCTAACACTTAACAATGAAAAGAATAATTTATTATGGATTACTTTTATTGGTGTGTTATCCTTTTGTATCATGGACAACATCCCAAAGATGCTCTTGGTCTATGCAATCCAATGGACATTCGTTAGTCAAAGCCGTTAATCAAATTTTTTATGACATATACAATCTTAATTATATAACAAGTGGAAATAAGAAAGATAGTGAAAACAGATGTAAATATGAAATATTAATAAATTCAGGATATCTGGATAATATCAAGTTCAGAGTAAATGACACTATTTTTCTGCATTTTGACGGCGGTTTCGTATATGCATTATGGAATAACTCCATAAAAAAGAATCCGCATACATATAAAATTTATCGAGCCTATAGGAAAAACAGGCAGGAATCAGGAATAGCCAGTGGAATTAATCCGGATTATATTTCATTATTTAATAATTGGGATTCGATATCCATTCGAAAAATCCATGACCTGCAACTTAAAAAGAATCCTCAGGAAAGACCGGATTCCCCGTGCGAGATAATCCGCATGATTGTCACAACAGAGGGTATAAAAATTGATGGATTTGAATATTAGATTTTTCTATAAAACAGTATTCAATTCCCAAAACGAGATGTATTACTCGGGTTCAATCATCTACAAGAACAGGGCGGTCAAGCGAGTGATGTTTGACGGGGGATACGCCACCTTCGACGCTGCGAGTGTGTCCGGATGGCACTACTTCCTGTGCGACCATGCGGAGAGTGCGCGTCGTAGCCGACGCATGGGGGCGCGCCGAGCAGATAAACCACTACTACCCCTACGGGCTGATTCACAAGCCGTCGTAGGGGCGAGTGAAGCTCGCCCGCACCAGCCCTCGCAACCC